>Ga0172379_10002898_pt1 | contig 28761 bp, 29 predicted proteins | sample GrowelOW334metaG_FD_119756 | JGI IMG/M metagenome (GOLD analysis project Ga0172379, IMG submission 119756) | Groundwater microbial communities from an aquifer near a municipal landfill in Southern Ontario, Canada - Groundwater well OW334 metaG | ecosystem: Environmental > Aquatic > Deep...
GACCTGTGCCCCAAGATCTTTCACTTGTTCAGGTGTCAAAGTTTTTACCGTCGCTTTCGTCCCCACCGTCACAAATGCCGGCGTCCTAATATCCCCGTGCGGCGTCGACAAAACCCCCGCTCGCCCAAGTCGCCCGCCCGAAAGTTTCTTGTCTATTTTTAAATTAATTGAACTCATATTGTTTTTTGATTTTGGAACTATACCACAAAAAAATAACTATGTACAAAAAAGACGCCTTTGTAAGACGCCTTTTTATAGTTAGCCAAGACCAACGCCACCAGGATATCCAACAGTATTTCGACAATCATGAGCACCCCACTCAGAACCATATTCACCCTTGATTCTTAGGTCTAAGAAAGATGCCGCTCCGTGAAGATAATTTTCGTGAGAAGCGTGTATCATATGTTCTTTGACCAAAATCACGAACGGCTTATAATCTCCACAATCAAAACATCCTTGATGAGCAAATAGCCCTTTAACTACAGCCTCCGCAATAATAATCGGCTCCAGTGTATCTATTAATTTCCTGCTTAAATAAATACACAAATGAGGACCTGCTTGGATCTTAAACAACCCATTCTTGAGATACTCCGCTCCCCACAAATCGTGAAAGATGGAGTGATTCAATTTATCTCTTTTTGCATAAAGACAAGTTTGCGTTTCCCAAAGGATCTCTTTCTCTCGCGGCAAAAGATTTACTTTTTTCTTTTTTGATAACCACATATAAGGTTTTAGATTAAATTAATAATCGATATCGACCTATTTTTTAAACAACTCTAACAAGAAGAAAACTACCACAGGAATCTTTATAAGTCAAAAAAACTATAATTTCATATACAAAAAGCCCGCATACATTTCTGTACGCGGGACTTTTATTTATTCCTGCCAATCGGGCGCAATGACACTAAAGATAGCGTCAATTCCCTTTTGATCGGTTTTTACTTTTGGTAAGAATTTCGGCGAGTAAAACACCATGACAATGATAAAAACGATTATCACGATGAAACCACCAAATTCGACCAATGAATCAAAAAACTTTTCTCGACCACCTCGTTCCTTGAACGGAACATGTAGCCTGTTAAAGATGTTTCTCATTTTTTTATTAAGAACTAGTAACAAAAGAAACATACCATACAAAATTTAACCTGTCAAAAAAAATTCCCATAAAAAAACCGCGCATTGTGAGGCACGGGTTTTTAAAAATGTTTTTATTTCCTAAACGCCATACGTTTGTATATATGCAAGTGCACCATATAAACCCATATCGTCTCCGAATTCTGCCATTTTAAGAACAGGTTGTTCGATCGGAAATACTTTATTCAGTAATTCGCGATATTTTCTCTCGAGACGACCGAATGGAATATTTCTCATCATTGGGCCTCCGAGAGTTATGATATCAGGTGAAAGCATGACAGTCATATTGTACAAACCGATCGCAAGAAGATCAGCACGCGATTCCCAAAACAAAGTGTCGTTGATATCTTGAGGTTTTTTTCTTTCATTTCTCAGAATCCCCATACCACCAACATAATCAGCCAAGTATCCATGTTCGCTCCATCCTTTACTCAACGCATTTCCTCCATCAATGATCTGCCAACCTGGTTCAAAACCAAGAGAATTTCGATCAATCCTTCCGTCAACAATGCGCGCTCCGCCCACACTGGTACTAATCGTAACATACACCGAGATCGGATATCCTTTTGCCGGTCCAAAATATGACTGCGCAAGTCCACCCATCATTGTATCGTTCACTATATAAACTTTTGCGTTGGAGATACCTTCAAGATCAGACTTGAGCGGTTTTTGAAGCCAGTCTTTTATTTGTGGTCCGCCTCCAATTATTTGGGTGCCTTCTTTATTGAACGACGCCGCAATGCCTCCAACAACTGCTTTCAAAGTCGGTGTGTCTTTCAAAAGTTCGTGTGCTTTTTTAGCAAAAGTCTTTAAACCTTCTGCATAATTTTGCGGAGTTTCAAAAGCGATCTTTTCACCTGAGATATTCTTTCCATCCTCAGAAAGCGCCATTCGTGTTCTTGTTCCGCCGATATCAAAAAGTAAATACATAGCCGAGTAAAAAGTTAAAAGTTATAAAGTTAAAAGTTACGACGACAAAACAACAAAAAATTATCTGTTTACGGGATTACAATCAACACACAGTTTTAATTCCTCAAGTTTGTCCAAATATCGTATGATCGTGGTGACAAATTCCGCATGACTCCATGTCAGTGGCATTGCGGAAAGCGGTGCGCCATTATATGGATCAATTTGTTCCGACAACATTCCGGCAAGTGTCGCATGATTCACGACCCACGCGATCCACTTTCTCGCTTCCTCGAGCTCCTCATTACTCTTTGCTTTTGTAATATAATACTGCGCCATCCATAATGTCGTGATGATCCAAGGATTCCCCGGCACATTGCGATCATTTTTGATCCTAAAGAATTGATCACCTTCATACCGTGCAAAACCGCCGATCGCGGTATGACACATCAGTCTTTTGTTCACCACTTCTGCAAAACGAGTCAATTTTTCATCATCAATATCCAAAATATTAAAACCAACAAGTCCGTAAAAACTGCTGATATCCAATGTTTTATCATAAACGATCATACCCTCTTCAACATTGATCATTTTATAGAAATATCCTTCCTTCTCATCCCACAGATTCTTTATCAAAGCCTCGCGAATTTCTTCAGCGGCTTTTCGATAACGCAACTCCGTCGGGCCTTTTCCCAAAATTTTTGCAAATTTTGCCGCAGCAAGAAGACCTGCTATCACGGTCGAGGAAGTGTATGTTGAAATACCATATTTTTCTTCCCACGGATCATAACTTGGTTTTGGCAAACCAGTCTGTTTATCACGATATATGATCATGAATTCCGCAGCTTTTTTTATAAAAGAATTGTAAATGCTTTCAACAAATTCCAGGTCGCGTGAAATTTCATAGTGGTTCCACAAAGCATGAACCACTAGTGCGGTTTCATCTTCTTGGATCGGTAAGATCGTTTTTCCATTTCTCACCCACGGATGCCACGAACTTCCGAGAGATCCGTCTGGGCGATATTTATGCATCAAATAACCGTCTTCGTTGATGACCGTATTGCAAAATTGGAAGAAATGACGCGCAATATTGGTATTTCCAACAAGATCAAGTGACAGAGCGACCAAAGCACCGTCGCGTGGCCAGCAATATTCATAGGAATCTTTACCAAACAAAAGCATGTGAGAATCTCCAGACGCCAAAATGGAACCGCGATTATCCGCATGTGCGCGAATTGTAAACAGCGATTTTTTGAACAATGTTATGACCCGCGGATCCAATTTATCAAAATCATATTTATATCGGTTGACCCACGCTCGCCAAAAATCACGCGTCGTGTGCAACATATACTCAGACGTTTTCTCGATCACGTATCGATTGAGATCGTGTACTTCTTTTATTGATTCACCGATCGTTACCCAATAGTAAATTGTTTTTTCTTCGCCCGGGGTGAATGTTCCATAAAAACCAATAACGGAATCTGTCGGCCCGTGTTCGATCGGATTTTTTGGGAGAAAACCATTTTCTGCATTTTTATACGAACCAGCCCTCCCTTCAATATGAAAAATGCCCGTTGTGTAATCATCAAAACTCCTATTTTCCATCAAGCCGTTTATAAGGAATACTCGACGGCCGTTGTAATGAATGACCGTGTGAGAAACGGGGTCGAAATATGCGGTGTCTCCACGCTCAGAGCCATAAATCTTGAATTCGTGTCCAAAATAAAGCTTAACTTCTCGCGTTCGACTGCTCGTGTTCTTTACGATGATCTTTCTAAGAAAAACATTTTTCTCGTTATACACCGTATCTGACAAATACATCGTCAGGTCAAGTTCGGAATTCTTCGCAAGAACACTCCCCACAGGAGCCTCATCCTCAGAACGGAGCGTAATATCCCAACCCTCGTCAAACCAACGCATTTTTCCATCTACCCACGCACCAACACGATGTTTGAATTGACCCCCGATATGATTTTCCAATCCGACATACGGAAAATACATGTCTCTTACTTGAGCATGTTCATCCATACATACGAGAATATTTCCATTACCAAGAACGAAAGATCGTGACATGTATATAAGTATATCGGGTATTAAATTTGGGAGCAAGTTAGTAACTTTTTTTGAATTCGAGTTCTTCAAAAAAATTGAGTCGCGAAGTTCTTACCCGATATTAACTCCTCGGCTCGGAAGTATAAAAGTTCCGCTACTCGCTCCTGCCACAAGGGTATTTCCATTTTCTAATCGCTAAACGCTCAAGAAAATTAGGTCACTTTTATACTTCTCTCGCTCTACGTCGTTAATAAAGTAAAAAGTAGAAAGTTTATAAGTCGGTTTTTGTTTTATCAAAAACCGACTTTAAAAAACTTATTTTTTCAACGCACCAGCAACAACTTTTGCGGCATCTTTTTGAGTTTTTGCTTTTTTTAATTCTGCCGCGGTTTTTTTATCGAGCAAAACATATTCAACCCACAAAGAAAAATCATTCTGCTTTGCGGTGTGATGTTTGAATTGTTCTTGACTCATTTTCAAGAGAGCATCCGCCAATTCTTTCATATCTTTCAAGATCGGCCCGTTATTGACCCAAAATCTTTGTGCCTCAGGAGCGGTTACAAATTTTGGTTTTTTTACAACAACCGGTTTTGCAATAGCTGTTTTCTTTGGAACAGCGATCATTACTTTGTTGGCTGTTTTTATTGGAGCGACAGCAACTTTTACCACTGCTGTTTTAACAACCTTTTTCACGACTGATTTTTTGTTTTGTGTTTCTTTTTTCATATAAGTATTTTATTAATTATTCCTCTTCTTCTCCTTTTTTTAATGTATCTATTCGTAATGACAGATCGCTTAAAGCATTCATATAATTAATGAACGCCTCGTAAGGAGAATTGTAAGGACTGAAATATTTATGAACGTCGCCATCGCTCCAATATTTTGTACACATGTAATAGAAGTGGTCGGATGTTTGCAGTTTACGCCAATCGTCAATGAGTTTATCATCACCCGTTCCCAAAACATCACTTTCCATGGCAAACACTTTTCCCATGGCATCATTTTGGATATCATTTGAAAGCCACGCAGAAAGATCACGTTCCATATCGGCCCACGAAATAAAGTTCGGAATATCAAGAACTCCAACGGAATCATATCGCGCGATTGCTTCACTTGGTGTAACAAAATTATTGTCCGGATGTTTTAAAACTTCCGCAGGCAAAGCTTCCAAGAACTTGAAAATACCAGTATCTTCCCATTGATGTTCACCGAATGTCTCATAATCCATAAAAAGGTTCACGACATTACCGTTTCCATTCACTTCATTTAACCACTTTACATATTTAGGAACCGTTAAAGGATGCTCAACCCAGCCTTTATTTGAAAATCGAAATGCAATATCATCCGAGAGCTTATAATTTTTTAAAAGAAGTTTTATTTTTTTTGTTCCCGGAGTTGAATACAAAAAGTTTGGACTTCGCCAATCTAAAATCGGATCCCAACCTTCTGCTAAAACACCTTTAAAACCCATTTGTTCCGCTTCCCACGCGACATCATTATTGTAAACAAGTTCGGTATTTCGAAATACTTTTGGTGAGACGCCAAAAACTTTCTTTATTTTTTTTGAATGTTTTTCAACCTGTCGGCGAAATTCGTCTCGCGAGTACAAAAAAGAAAGCGAATGATAATAGGTTTCACCTAAAATTTCAACGCGACCTGTTTTTACTAATTTTTGAAAAGATAAAAGTGTCTCAGGACTGAATTCTTCGAGTTGTTCCAAAAAAACTCCCGAGAAAGAAAAACTTATCTTGAATTCAGGATGTTTTTCCAAAAGTTCCAAAAGAATTTTGTTTGTTGGGAGATATGATTTTGTTGCAACTTTTAAAAGCGTTTTTTCATTATTTAAACTGTGGTCACTTTTATCATTGAAGTATTCACTATTTTGACCAACGTCGAAAATACTATATTTCTTAATACGATACGGTTGGTGTACCTGAAAATAAAAACAAATAGATGCCATAAATTTTTCTGTATTACGCGTGTGCGTGTTTTCTCTTGTGATGAGCAACTACTTTGTGATAAAGATCAACACATTTCTTTGCAGGTGCATCCCACGTGAGACGTTTTGCTTCCCGGTGCGCATTATGCTGAAGCGTTTTATGCAAAGAACCGTGTTTCAAAACACTAATAATTTGATTGGTCATTTCGTCCACATCCCAAAAATCAACTTTCAATGCATCTTGCATAATTTCCGCAACGCCTGATTGTTTTGAAATAAGTGATGGTGTCCCCTCAAGTGCCGATTCGAGTGGGGTCAATCCGAACGGTTCCGAAACAGAGGGCATCACAAAAAGATCCGCAGCTTTAAACATTCTCGTTGCGTCTTCTCCAAAAAGTGCACCCGTAAAAAGAACTTTGTCAGAAATTCCCGCCTTTGCAGCTTGTTCGATCATTTGACGGTGCATATCTCCGCTTCCAACAACCACGAACAAAACTTTCCCTTTGTAATTTTCCAAAACTTTTTTTGCAGTCGCAATAAAGTAATCGGGACCTTTTTGAATTGTGATTCTTCCCAAGAATAAAACAATCTTCACTCCCTGTGCCTTCAAATTTTCAAGCGCGGCAGGAACTTCTTTCTTATCAGGTTCTTCAATAGCATTATGAACGACTTCTATTTTATCAGCCGGAACGCCATACATTTTAACCAAAATATTTTTTGTAAGCTGACTCACTGAAACAATCTGATCTGCTTGAGAAATAGCTTCTTTTTCAATCGCAAAAACCTCAGGGTTTGCCCCTTGTCCGCCAGAACGATCGAACTCTGTCGCGTGAAAATGAAGGATCAACGGCTTACCGCTCACCTTCTTCGCTTCAACACCCGCCAAGAATGATAACCAATCATGCGCATGTATCACATCGAATTCTTCTTCCTCCGCAATGAGTCGCGCTTCCAAAGCATAACGCCTGACTTCATCGATGAGATTCTTTCCGTAAATGGTTTTTTTAGTAACGCGATCAAGTTCTTTCAGATATCCATCTGAAGTAAGATATGGCTGAATGATAGAATTTATTTTTCTGAATTTGATATTTACTTTATCTTTTCCTTTATCTGCAAAAACAAATTTGGTACAGTCACTCTTGAGTAAAACACTTTTTGGTAAAACAAACGTAACGTCAACATCCTGCTTCGAAAGAGCCCGAGTAAGACCGAGGCAAGCTGTACCCAAGCCGCCACTGTTATGTGGAGGAAATTCCCAGCCAAACATTAATACTCGAGGTCTCATTTTTTTATTAATTTAAACAGTTATTCGCACTTACCATTATATATGATTACAAAAAAGAAAACCTGTGTATAACTCTTATTTCTTTTTTTGTATAACGGAACATTTCAACTAAAATAGTTGAGTTCACAAATGTGTCGCTTCCCAAGCTGTACGTTGATACTTATAATTATATATGACCGTTCAAAAAAACACCTGTGCATAACTTTTATATTAAAAAAAACCGGCTTATTCATCATAAGATCGGAATTTTTTTACAATAGGTAAATATATATGAAATATTACTTTACCTTAAATTTCATGGCAAGTATTCCACCATTCTCATCATTCCAAAGCTGGTCTTTTTTTAGATCAAAGATCCTATCCCCATCGTCGGTATAAAAAATAACATGATAATCTTTTCCCGACTCCGTCGGTCTCAATAAAGAAACTTCGACAGCTCCTTTTGTTCCATTGAAAAATAATGATGCTCCCAGAAGCTTTTCAATCTTTCCATTTCCATTATCCTCGCCCACAGCAACCCAGGTTTCTTTTTCCAAAGCAATGTTGGAGACTGTAACAAAAGATCCCGCTTTTTGATCTGTAACAAAAATAGTCGATGAATTTGAAAAGGTTGAAGAAGCAGTATTAGTATCTTCTTGTACTACAACTTTATTTGAAACAATATCCGAAGCTTTTCCTTCCGACAAAAAAGACCGCACCGAAAAACCTACGATAAAACCGATGAGAAGGAGAATGATCACCTTCAAATAATATTTACTCCCGATATTTTTTTCTTCCATAATACTTTTTGTATAAAATTATATAATATGACACAACTGTAACAACACTCGCAAAAAAATTCAACTCCGCCTATTTTCAGACCATTTTCACTTTTCAGTCGCACAAGCATTGTGTTCTTGAACTTGTTCATTATAAAGGGAGATCGTTTCTTGCAGATCTCCTAAAATATTCCTGCGTTTTAAAACAAGTTGATTATAGTCATCGACCAAAACTGAAAAACTCTTATGCTCCGCTTTTGTTGAAGGTTGTGGAATGGTATTCATCTCCGCATTTAAAGATCCAATTTCTTTTTCAACCGCTTTTAAAGAATTCTCATACTCATTCATACCAGAGAGAAGCATTCTATCTATTTGCGGACATAAAGAAGACGGGATCCCAAAAATTTGAACGACCATCCACAAAGTCTCGCCTTTATAACTGCCTTTTTCAATCGCAACGCCGGTTTGGACATACGAACTTTTTAAAATACTCGCACGATGTTTCTCGCTGTTCATCCATGCAAACACGATCTCTTGTTCATTCACAAAATCACCCATTGCCAAATTCTCACCTACTGCAATATACTCATATTTCGAACCGACCCAATCAACTAAACCTTCTCCTTCAGGTGAGGTATGCGCAAAATACTGTTCACTGAACATATTCTTTACTTTTTGTTCCGCTGCCAAAATAAGTGCTTGATTCTCAAAGAGCGGTTCAAGTCCGACATTCCTTCGCTCTTTATTTATATAAAAAACAATGGAATCAGGAGTTAATACCTGCCCCGATGCTTGCATGGCGCGTGCCGCATTCTTTATGATCAATGGATCGTTCAAGACATCTTGTTTTGTCTGGGTTTCAGCAATAAGATCTTTTGCTGAAAAAAGTTGATCAAAATTCTTCGGTACTGAATTACTTACCGCCGCTTCATTAGTAAGAAGAACTTTTTCCTCTGCTTGAGTTTTTTGGAATACTGACAAGCTCACTGTCACGAAAAAGATCACGATAATGATAAAAATAGACAAAACGTGCGGTATCGTATTTCGAACAATTTTTTCTTTTTGAATAGACATAATGAAAAAGTATTTTTATTTCAGCGAGAAATATTTTGAATTTCTATATTGGTAAAATATCCATTTCCATCTCTATCTCTCAATGGTGCATCTTTTGTAATATCGAATTTTTTATCACCATTATCACCATGAACCATTGCATTGAAAACCTCTCCGTTCTTTACGTCTCGTGAAAGTATCACGGGAACACGTACATGTTCTCCCGCGGAAAGGTATTTGCTTGTACCGAGAATTTCTCCTGTTGGTTCAGGAGTGTTCTCATACACGACAACATACCCACCATTTTTCAAAACAACTCGATCAAGCACCAAAGATCTTCCCGGTGCTTGTTTTCCCGCAAAGATACTATTATCAGGCGCTTTTTTAACAATATCATTATTTTGTACCTCTGAAACAGTGCTCAACAAAGATCCTTTATTCGTCATATCAGATGGATTCGCAAACACATATAATCCGACAATACTCAAAACGAGCGCTGTGAGAAATACTATGAGCATGATCCTGTTTTGCATATGATGATTATATCACGTTTAAAAATCCTAAACTTTTTTGAGAGTTTTTTTGATCTTCTGTTTTCCTTTAACAAAAAGACTCGACGAGTTGAGTATTGGTGCAAAATCACCAAGAAAATTATAAAGTGCCGCCCGCGCCGGTGTTAAGAATCCAGAAAACACCAAAGCAAAACCGATAAAATTCGTGACAAACCATGTTATCATATCAGTATATATCACCTTTCGAGATCTTCGACACAACTCGATCAGTGCGGGTAATTCAATAAGGTTATCATTAAGAAAAACAACATCTGCCGTATGTGCCGTAATAGCACTTCCTCCTTTACCCATTGCGATCCCAACATCGGCCAAAGCAAGAGCGGGTGCATCGTTCACTCCATCTCCGATCATCACGAGCGGTCCATGATTCTTAAGAAGTTCTTTAATGTGTGCAACCTTATCTTCGGGATAAAGTTCCGCATAATACTCCGTGATGCCGACAGTCTCTGCCATATATGCCGCAGCTGCTTGTTTATCTCCCGTGAGAATAAGAATTTTTTCAACACCAAGTACACGCAACTTTTCAATACTTTCTTTTACTCCTTCACGAGGCGCATCCAAAATAACAAGATATCCGACAAAAATTTTATTGATCGCAACAAAGATGATCGAGCCCGCACTTTCGCTGAATTTTTCCTGAACTCGTTTTTGCAAACCGCGTGGAAAGACCGCTTCGTGTTCTTTTAAAATATCAATCGTCCCTACAACAATGTCATCCTTTCCATATCTTGCATACACGCCCGCACCTTTGTAGACCTGGTATTTCAACGCGTTCGGAACAACGGAAACTTTTTTAATCGCCTCGTGAAAAAGTGCTTTACCAATAGGATGTTCGGAATATTTTTCCGCGATCGCAATCGCCGTCCAAAAATCTTCCTCGTTTATCCCCTCTTCTCGATGAATTTCTTTTACGAAGAATTTACCATAGGTAAGCGTTCCTGTTTTATCCAAAACGATCGTCTTCACTTTTGCGAGCGGTTCAATAAACTTACCGCCACGAATGACAATACCGCGTTTTGCCGCTTGTCCCAAAGTCGCTGTCACAGCAAGTGGAATTGCCACCGCCATATCATCGGCACAGGCCACAAGAAAAAGCGCTGCGACCATTTGTGTGCTTCGTGTAAAAATATACGTCAAAAGACCGCCGACCAAAACCACCGGGAAAAAATAAGACGCAAAAACATCCGCTAATTTTTGTGCGTCCGATTTGTGTCTTTGAGCATCTCGAATAAGACGCGCCATTTGTTCAAGCGTGGAATCTTTTCCCACACGCGTTGCCTGCATTTTAATGACATTCGTAATATTTATCGTTGATGCAAGAACCTCATCACCGATCAGTTTTTCAACCGGCAACGATTCTCCCGTGATCAAAGATTCATTCACTTCCGTTTTCCCAAACACGACAACACCATCAACCGGAATTGACTCTCCCGCTTTCACGATCAAATTATCTCCCTTACGAACATCCTCGATCGGAATAACATCAACAACCGTTCCATTCTCACGATTAGCCGTTTTCGGTTTTTGATCTAAAAGTTCTTTCACCGCATCAGTCATTCTTGATTCAGTCTTCCATTCCAGAAGCCGTGCGAAGGCAAGCATCAAAACAATAAATGCTGCCGAAGGAAATTCTCCGGTTATGAAACAAACAACCATCGCGAAGTAGTTGAAAACATCAATGGAAAGACGCTTCTTTTTCAACTCCATATACGCACCAGAAAGAGTCGGCAACGAGCCGACAAAAGAAAGAAAACCCAAGATCAACGGATTGTTGAATATCCAACTCAATACAAAACCAACGACGATCAAACCGAAGATTGCATATTCTCTCTTTGGCGGTTCAGTCAGATGGTTAAACATACTCTATATAGTAATACATTTTATCACCTGAAACCATGTTGATAATGCAAAAGAAATGTGGTCTATGTTTTTTCAATGGTTTCCATATACTCAAAGCGGTAGTACAATGTTCCCTATGAAAAAAGTCGCCATATTCGACATTGATGGAACGGTCTTTCGTTCAAGTCTGCTCATTGAACTTGTTGAGAATTTAATAGAAAAAAAGATATTCCCCGCTTCTTCACGCAAAACATATGAACAGTCATTCTTTGCGTGGCAAAATAGAGATGGATCCTATGAAGCATATATTGATGATGTCATTGAGGTTTTCAGAGAAAACATCAAAGGTGTTTCATATAAAGACTTTATCGAAACATCTCGCGAGATTGTTGAAAGAAAAAAACATCACGTTTACCGCTATACACGAGATCTTATTAATGAACTGAAGAAAGAAGGTTATTATCTGCTCGCCATTTCACAATCACCCAAAGGCATTCTCGATGAATTCTGTAAAGAACTTGGTTTTGACAAAGTGTACGGCAGATTCTACGAACTCGGATCGAATGATTGCTTCACCGGCGAAGTGACTGATATGCACCTGATCGAGAACAAATCCAATATCGTACGCCGCGCAGTTGAAAAAGAAGGTTTGTCCCTTGAAGATTCTTATGGCGTCGGTGATACTGAGGGCGACATTCCGCTTCTTGAACAGGTTACCCACCCCGTTTGTTTCAACCCGAACCAAGCACTTTTCCGCGTAGCCAAGATAAACAACTGGAAAGTGGTCGTCGAACGGAAGGATGTTGTGTATAATATACAGTAATTAAATTTACAATTTTCAAGTATCAATTTACAATAAATTTTCAATCATTCAATTTTCAAAATCGACGTCGTGTTTGAAAATTGATTATTGAACTTTGAAAATTTATTGAAAATTGAAATTTGAGCATTGAACATTATTATAAAATCATTAATCATTATTTATTCTTAATTATCATTATGCATACAATAAAAAAAATCCACGCACGAGAAATTCTTGATTCACGAGGAAATCCAACGGTTGAAGTTGATGTTCATTTAGAAGACGACGTCTTCGGACGCGCCGACGTTCCTTCGGGAGCGTCTACCGGCACCTATGAAGCACTCGAACTTCGCGATGGCGATGAAAAACGCTATGGCGGCAAAGGTGTTTTAAAAGCAGTTGCAAATATTAACGGCGAACTCTCACAAGAACTTATCGGAAAATCATTCGACCAAAAATTCTTGGATGAAACAATGATCGCTTTCGATGGTACGGAAAATAAAGACAGACTTGGTGCAAATGCAATCTTGGGAATCTCCCTCGCTTTTGCAAAAGCTGCAGCAGCACACGAAAAGAAAGAGCTTTATCAATACTTCCACGACATTTCAAAGAACACCGCCGAAGTTTCACTCCCACGACCGATGATGAACGTGTTAAACGGTGGAGCTCATGCCGATTCTATTGATTTTCAAGAAATTATGATCGTCCCTGTCGGTCCAAAAACATTTGCTGAAAAATTGCGTGCAGGTGCCGAAGTTTTTCACGCGTTGAAAAAAATATTAAAAGAAAAAGATCTCAACACCGCGGTCGGAGATGAAGGCGGATACGCTCCAAAACTTTCTTCAAACAAAGAAGCTATGGAACTTATCGTAGAAGCTATCAAAAAAGCAGGCTACATTCCGGGAGCCGATATCGCGATTGCACTTGATACCGCAGCGAGCGAATTCTACAAAGATGGAAAATATGACCTTAAGTGCGAGGGACGACAACTTTCAACAGACGAGCTTATTGCTTACTATGAAGAATTGGTAAAAGAATATCCGATCATTTCAATCGAAGACGGACTTGCCGAGGACGACTGGGAAGGTTTCACAAAAATGACTCTCGTGATGGGAGAAAAAGTTCAGATTGTCGGAGATGACCTTTTTGTCACCAATAAAAAACGTTTGAAAAAAGGAATTGAACTTAAAGTCGCCAACGCAATTTTGATCAAACTCAACCAGATCGGCACTGTCACCGAAACGATCGAAACCGTCATGCTGGCAAAAGAAGCCGGATTTGGCGTTGTTATTTCCCACCGTTCCGGAGAAACCGAAGACACCACCATCGCCGATTTCGCCGTTGGTCTTACTGCCGGACAAATAAAAACCGGTTCACTCTCACGATCAGAGCGCATCGCAAAATACAATCAGCTTTTGAGGATCGAGGAGGAACTTTCAGAAAAGAAATAATTTTTTTAAAAATTAGTACAAAAAAAAACGCTTCGTGATTACGAAGCGTTTTTGTTTTTCAAAACTGATCTTTCTTAAAAAAACGGTTTTGGCTTCATATACAAGGCATACTTGCACGAAGCTTCGTCGTTTTGACAATTCAACCGATCTTCATACCCGTGTGGATAATCTTCCTGAAAAGATTTACACTTCGGACAGAAAAACCTATAGATCGGCAAAAAGCCGCTCCATTTTTCTCTCATCTCATCGCGAACCTTGATCGGCCCATTTTCCTTGATTTTAAGATCCAGAAAACCATTTACCACAATCTCGTTTTTGACTTGAGACATATTTTTATTAAGTTTTTTAAGAACTATTAAGTTCGACAGCTCTATTTCTACCACAAAAAAGCGACTTGTCAAGCATTTTTTGATAAGCCGCTTTTTACAGTTCCACAACCTAAATTTTTATATCTTCCGCTTTTGTCCTCCCCACCATTGTAATATAAGCTTTATCCGAGGAAAGATATTCTTTAATTGTTTCATTTGCTTCTTCGAGAGTTACTGAATAAATCATATTCGCATATTCATGAATAGGAAAATATTTTTCTGAACCAAACACTTCATCAAAAGCGTGAAAATTGATCCAATCAAGCGAAGTCTGCATCGTTCGTTTTTTAGATTTGACGAGTTGATTTTTTGCAAAATCCAATTCTTTTTGTGTTATTCCATCTTTATGAAGAAGGTCTATTTCTTTAAGAGACTCTTCAACAACAGCTTGAACATTATTCTCGGTTGTGCTTGTGGAAATACCGTGCACAAAACCAAAAAGGTATTTATAATTTAGAAAGTTTACATTGTAAACAAGACCTTTTTCATAGCGAAGTTTGTTTACCAAACGCCCTGTTCTTCCTGTTGTTAATATCTTTCCAACAATCTCCATGCAAAGTTCTTGTCTTGAAAAAAGTGGCATTGTATAAAAACCGATAAAAATAGAAGTTTGTTTTGAATCAAAAAAAGTCGCCTCAACTTTATTTGTTGGTTTTTCTTTAATGAATTCATTTTTGGGAACAAAGGGATTCTTAGAAAAAAATGTAAGGATGTTAAGTTGTTTTACCAACTCTTCTATTGAAATGTCTCCTGAAGCAACAAATGTTATTCGCGAAACATCAAGTAATTTTTCATAAACTTGAAGCATTTCGTCATAAGTTATGGATTTGACAGAAGATACATTTCCAAAGGGTCGATATTCGTAACGAGTATTTTTGAACATAAATTTTATCATTGAGTCATACACTTTTGGAACACTCTGACCTTTAACAATCTCTTTTTCAACAACATCTTTCTCTTTTTCAAAAACCTCTTTATTCATAAGGGGTTCGCAAAGAGCTGCTTCAAAAATATCAACTACACGTGAAAAATCTTCTTTTTCAGAAACCTCGGTATTAACAATCAAATATTCTGGATTTGTCGCCGCACCAACCATTCCACCGACCGATTCTATATACTCACACAAATCACTTTTTGTTGAAAATTTCTTCGAACCGCACAACATCATATGTTCCAGGAGGTGTGACATTCCTTCTTTTCCAACAGGATCCCAAGAAGAACCCGAACGCAGAAAAGCCCGTGTATAGATCGGTGCCTTCGGACGATAAAATAAAACCACTCTTAGGCCATTATTGAGTTTTGATTCATAACGTGTTGCCCCAAAATCTTCAAGTGTATACATAAAAAAATTATTATAATTATTACTAAAACTTTTACTTGGGAGTGGAACTCCCAAGTAAACTATTCCAACACCAACCTCCTTAATTCCTTCTCATTTTTCTTTCTTTCCATCATCGTCACCAAAGCACTCTCAGCATATTTTTTATACTCCCCCGCATTTTTAAACCTCCCCAAAATAACATCCTTTTCACATATCGGCAGTTTAACCTCCCCTACATATTCCTCCCAACTCGATCTCGTCAACTTGGGAGTGGAACTCCCAAGTTGATTCCCGAATTGATGAACTTGATCATTCAAATTTACATACGCACTGAGATGTAAAAGATATTCGTCAGTGGTAACATGCCGCGATTTAAACGTTCCTTGAAAAAGACACCCACTCCTTTCTTCTCTAAGATTAAAATAATTTGTATACCCGACACCAAGACGTCTCATATATTCACTTATACCTTTTTCAGCAACTTGTTCCAAAATTAAATGAAAATGATTTGAGATCAAACAATAAGCAACAATATTCACCAACCTTTCTGACTTGGGAGTGGAACTCCCAAGTAACTTTTCTTTATTGAAAGAATGTTCGTAGATACTTCCTATTGGTTCAATACTGTTGAATACAATCATACTTTCTAAAAAACGAACTAGATCATATTCGTCAGAAAAAATATTTCTTTTGTCTACTCCACGATTAAAAACATGATAAAATTCTCCAATAACAAATGGTTTTCTGTTCATAATGCAGATAATTATATCACTTGGGAGTTCCACTCCCAAGTGAATATTTTCTACCTAATTCCACAGATCACCACCTTCTTTCCGATCTCATTTCTCAGTTCTTCAAGCTCTTCGTCAGAATAGTTTTCCGAATTCATATATGCAAGATCATTTGTTTTGGTCGGCACGAATTTTTGAAGATAATACCTATTCGCGCCGGCGACTATATTCCCTATTTCCAACAATTCATCTTTGGAAAGAAGTGACTTCACAATAGTCGTGCGGAACTCGTGATCTATACCTGAATTCTTTATAATTCCGATACTTTCTTTTATTTTTTCGATATCAACGGGAAAGACCGTGACCTTCCCATACACTTCTATCGGTGCTTTGATGTCCATTGCGATATAGTCGACAAGTCCTCGCTGTAAGGCATTTTGAAGCACCTGCGGGCGTGTACCGTTGGAATCAAGCTTTACCAAGAAACCCATATCCTTCAACTTTTGCATAAAATCCAAAAGGTCTCCGTGCATTGTTGGCTCGCCTCCCGTAATACACACTGAATCCAACTTCCCTTTCCTTGTTTCAAGAAAAGTAAGAATATCTTTTTCCTCTATTATCGCAGTATCTTTACTTACCTGAACAATTTCTGGATTATGACAATACGGGCAGCGGAAATTACAACCCACCGTGAAAACAATCGCGCACATTTTGCCGGGATGATCAATAAGCGAGAATTTTTCCAATCCGCCGAATATCATAAAAGGTTTACCGCTTAGATTTGTAATTATTCTTGAACGATAACGATCTCTTCTTCCACCACGATCTTTGTCGTATCTTTTACATTGACCCCGCAAATCGTTTCACTTTTGATCGTTTTGCGCATGATGAATTCTGCACTCTTTCCCCTGTTCCATTGCTGCACCGGTCTAAGATAACCCACAACGCGAGAATAAATTTCACACGAACCGCCACACTTCGGACACGATGCAACTTCTCCTGCGAGATATCCGTGTGTCTGGCAAACACTGAATGTCGGCGTAATACTGAAATATGGCAAACGATAATTCTCACAAACTTTTCTTACCAAATTCTTCACTGCCGTTTCGTCACTGATACGTTCTCCGACAAAAAGATGGATGACCGTTCCTCCCGTATATTTCGTTTGAAGATTGTCTTGCAGATCAAGAATTTCAAAAGGATCTTCGGAGTGATCGACCGGTACATGCGTGGAATTCGTATAGAACGGATCTTTTACTTCCGGTCCAACGCCGTTGGCGAATATCATGTCGTCAAAACGCTTTTGATCGCTGAGCGCCATGCGGAACGATGTTCCTTCGGCGGGTGTGGCTTCGAGATTGTAATTATTTCCCGTCTCTTGCTGATACGCGATCAATTTTTCACGCATGAAATCAAGGACTTTTTCAGCGAACAAACGTCCTTCCTCGCTCACAATGTCTTTGTCCATAAAATTGAGCAGAGATTCGTTCATTCCAACAAGACCGATCGTTGAAAAATGATTCTTCCAATATTGATCGTATTGATCTTTGATCTTCTTCAAATAACGCGTGGTATATGGATATAAATTCCTATCCGTGTAACGTTCCAAAACCTTTCGCTTGATCTCCAAACTTTCCTTGGCAAGATCCATAAGATCCCCGAGGCGTTTGAAATATTCCTTCTCGTTCTTTGAAAGTTTACCAATACGAGGCAAGTTAATCGTCACCACTCCGATAGAACCCGTAAGTGGATGAGCTCCGAAGAGTCCGCCTCCGCGACTTGCGAGCTGACGATTATCGATACGCAAGCGACAACACATTGAACGAGCGTCATCGGGATTCATATCCGAGTTCACATAATTCGAGAAATACGGAATACCGTATTTTGCAGTCGTTTTCCAGAGCATATCCAAGTTCTCATCTTCCCAATTAAAATCCTTGGTGATGTTGTATGTCGGGATCGGGAATGTAAATACGCGTCCTGAAGCATCTCCCTCAGACATCACTTCCAAAAATGCTTTATTCAGCATATTCATTTCCTCTTGAAAATCATCATATGTTTCATTCTGAGGTTTACCTCCAACAATCACGCTTTGGTTTCGATAATGTTTCGGCACCACAAGATCCATCGTAATGTTCGTGAACGGTGTTTGGAAACCGACGCGTGTTGGCACATTTGTATTGAATACGAATTCCTGCATTGCTTGTTTCACCTCACGATAGGTCAAATGATCATAACGAATGAACGGCGCGAGCAATGTGTCAAAACTCGAAAACGCCTGGGCTCCTGCAGCTTCTCCTTGAAGTGTGTAGAAAAAGTTCACCACCTGACCCAAAGCGCTTCTAAAATGCTTAGCTGGGCCACATTCTATCTTTCCTGCGACACCGCCAAATCCTTCGATAAGCAGGTCTTCCAAGCTCCAACCGACACAATACACCGACAAAATGTTCAAATCATGCAAATGCAAATCACCGCCCGAATGAGAATCCTTGATCTCGTTCGGATATATCTTGTTGAGCCAATAGACCTTGCTGATCTCGGACGCAATGTAATTGTTTAATCCCTGCAAGGAATATCCCATATTACTGTTCTCATTGACTTGCCAGTCCAATTTCTGCAAATACTGGTCGATAAGGTCGACATTCGACATGTTGATGATCTGACGCATCTGAGCATGTTGTTCGCGGTACAAAATATATGCTTTTGCCGTTTTCTTATACTGAGAAGTAATAAGAATACCTTCAACAACATCCTGAACGTATTCAACCGAAGGAATTCCACCTCCGATAGCCTCCTCAATTTCATTCAAAACTTTTTTTGTAAGTGTTTTTGCGGTCGCTTCATTGAATTCTTTCGTCGCAGCACCCGCTTTTATGAGAGCACTCGTAATTTTTTCCGGTTTAAACGCAACCAGATCGCCATTTCTTTTTTGAATTTTTTTGAGAGGTTGTACAGATGACATATTTGCTTATTGTTGATTATTAAAAACGACTAAACTAATAAAGGTGCCTATATTAGCTCCTCGGCTCGAAAGTATAAAAGTTTCGCTATTCGCTACACTTTCATACTTCTCTCGCTCTACGTCGCTAATAATTTTTTAAACTTTTGAACCCACAACCAACAAAATATTCTCCCAAAAACTATCTTTCCAACCTTTTATGCCACCATCATATCAAATCATTTTTTTGAACTTCAAAAAAAACAGTGGATAACATTTCTCTCAAAAAAAAGTCTTTCAAAATTCCCTTTTTTTAGAAAATTTGGAACACACTTTTTTTCTATGTAAAGAGTCGCAAAATACAGTATTTTACAAAAAAATTAAGCCGTTTTTTGATTATCAATTAACGGCTTAACACGGCTATTTTTTAAACAAAAATTATGTAACTATTTTTGTTCTTTTTTATACAATAAATACGAATATAAAATGGTCGTTATTGTTGATAAAATAACGGAGATAATAAGAATCCAAAAAGCGGCTTCAGGTACAAAAATACCGAAGAGAACAAGTATGCCTGACATCTCAAAAAGTCTCGCACCAAGTCGATGGGTCTTCTCCCACACGGTGTCAGAGGAAAGTGTCCACGGCGTTCTGATGCCAACAAACCAATTTCTCTTTACATGAGACAAAGAATTCCCTAAAACAATAAAAAATACACCGAGTGAAGGAAGCATAAAACGAGTAAGATCAAATTTAATACCCAAGTTCCAAACAACAGTCAAACCGTGCACATAAACCAAAAACAAAATAATGGAAACAATAAGTTTATTATAACTTTCTCGAAATGTATCAAAATTTTTCGCGATGGGATCTATTTTTGGAAGGATAAGAAAAAGTCCCGCCATAAAAAATGCCATGATCGGCAAAAGAAATAGCCCCCAGAATTTTGACATATATCCATTCACCTCCCCCGCCATATTCCAATGTGAAGCAACTTTATCTGGCATCATCGGATACAAATAAATTCCCAGAACAAACGAAATAATGATTATTGCAAAAATGAGTACGGTGCTATTTTTTGTATTCATAAAGATATTATTGACCTTTCCGTATTAACTGAACAAAAAATCCGTATATTTTGCCGAGTACTCATCGTTCGTCAAAAATATCATTTCACTGTACCGCGAGTACCGTTCACGATATTTTTGACTCCACGATTTCATACTCAACTAAAATATCCAAATTTTTTTATATTAAGTTAATACAGAAAGGTCAATAAAAGTATACTCCAAACTTTTTAAATTTCCATACGACCAAAACAAAAAGCGGTTATTCCACCGCTTTTTGTTTTTTTTGCTTTTAAGAAGATGCTATCTTCTTACGAGATTATTTGTCCTAGCGAAGAGTGAAATGAACTTGCAAAGCATTTTCATTTCATCCGAGCAACGGATAAATATAGGTTATCCTCTAATCCTAACCTTTATTTCTTCTTCTTTGGAGCAGCTTTTTTCTTTGGAGCCATTTTATTTTTGCGTCTTAAAAAGTCGACGCAGAACTTATTAAACAAAAGCTATTAATATCGACCATTTTTTCTTAAATTATCGTAGCAAAAAACGATAAATTTAAATGTAGCTTTACACTCGTATAGTTTAAGAAAAACCTCCTTTCATTATATAACAATGTGCAACCGTGCAAAGATGTGAATAACTTTTTTCAGACTTTCCAAACTCTTGCTTTGATAAAAAAATCGATTATACTTTTTAAATGATGAAAAAAATGTTTTTTAATGGCATGTCAATCGTCTTCCTAACCACGATAATAGGATTGACCGGCTTTAACTTCTTTCAAACACAGTTATCCAATACAAAAATAGCAGTCCTTGAAAAAGAAATCGAAGGAATGCAGTTTCTTCTTATTAACGAAACAACGAAATCAGGGCAATTAACCGCTGCCGTTAACGAGTTTAAAAACAAAAAAGAAGTTATCGAGAAATCACAAGACGAAACACTAACAGACGCCGTTGCAAAAACAATGCCCGCCGTTGTTTCAATTGTTATTTCAAAAGACGTCCCCAAACTTGAAGTAAGTTACAAAAACCCCTTTGGAAACGACTCATTCTTTGGTGGTATTGATATGAAAATTCCGGTATACAAACAAAAAGGAACTGAAAATCAAAAGATCGGCGCGGGCACAGGTTTTATTATTTCACACGATGGATATATTTTAACGAACAAACATGTCGCCGCTGATACAAGTGCCACATACACAGTCCTTGTTTCAGACGGTTCTCAAAAGATTGCAAGTGTTGTATACAGAGACTCTGCAAATGATATTGCAGTACTAAAAATAAACGGCACCTATAAAAACATTGTCACTCTCGGAAACTCTTCAAAACTAAAATTGGGACAATCTGTCGTCGCGATTGGCAACGCCTTGGGAGAATACAGCAACTCCGTTTCTGTTGGTATTATTTCAGGTCTTAACAGAGAAGTTACCGCAAGCGACAACAAGGGAATTTCTGAAAAATTAACCGGCATCATTCAAACCGATGCTGCGATCAATCCCGGTAATTCCGGAGGTCCACTCATCGATCTTGCAGGAAACGTTGTTGGAATCAACGTTGCCACCATCGTCGGTTCAAGCAATATTAGTTTTTCCATACCAATAAATATCGTAAAAAATATTATTGCGAATTATATATAGCAAGTCCACAAAGTCATGACAAAAAAAACGCTCGGGTTTTGCCCGAGCGTTTTTCTTTTAGACTTCTAACTACTTCGCCATCACTGCCTCAACAGCTTTGACCATTGCTTCTCCTCCACCAAGAACTTTTGTACCATTCACAAAAAAAGTTGGGGTTGCATTAATATTCAATGTTTGTCCATCAGCAAGATCTTTCTTTATAAAATCCTGATGACTCATAGCATCAAGATCCGCCGCGAATTTTACTTTATCCATTCCGATCTTTTCCGCATAAGAAACAAAAATATTCTTTGCCTCCTTTTCAGATGGTGCTACCGCCCACGTTTCTTGGTTATCAAAAAGCATCTCATTCATTTCCCAATACTTTCCATCGACGCCTGCAACTTCAGCCGCCTCAGCAGATACTAGTGCATATTGATGTTGTGGTAATGGAAAATTTCTGTACACGAAAGTTACTTTTCCTTCGTATTTCTTCAACACCTCTCTCACGTTCGCCGATGCAAAACGACATGCGGGACATTCATAATCTGAAAATTCCACGACTGTGACTTTCTCATCGACTGCTTCTATTTTATGACTATCAGGACGAATAAGCATCTCTGAAATATTGTTTGATACTGGATTATTCATATTGTTTGTTTGAGTTAATTTATTATACGCGAAAAAACCGCCAAAAATGATAATTGTCGGTATGATCACAATCCCCGCTATTGATTTAATTTCTTCTTTCATACAATATTGTTTTTTATTATTCTGCATATCATAACACAAAAGAAACATTAACAAAAGAAACAAAAACTCGCGTATTATCGCGAGTTTTTGAATATTAATCTTGTTCTTACGATACTTGTCGATCTGTCCCCCCTACCTTATCTTCATTATAACCGTCCAAAGCTTCTTTTATCGTTTCCGCTGAAAAATCTTTACTTGATCTCTTTAAAAGTTCAGCTTGGACATATTCGGCAACCTTTGCATCAACAATATCAAACACCCCTTCTGCCTCACCTTCTCGATCATCATAGTCATTTCCCGCTGAAAAAATAGTTATTTTACTTACTCCCATCAGTCTAAAAAAGAGTGGTCGAACAGTATTAACCGTTTGAATCTGACGATATGGTATCGTTACTTCTTTTTTATCCAAAATACCAACCCGAATTTTTATCGCATCTTCATCCATAACAAAAGAATGACTAATGTGTTGAATCCAACTCATAAATATCCCGAAACAAATGGTTAATGCAACAAGTATAAAAAGTCCACCAACAACATAGTTCAAAATTCCACTTACAGAATCAACGGACATATTCATTTTTTCCAAAGGTAAAAAAAGCAGGATCTGTTCTCGTTGGGTCGACACTATCACCATAACTAAAAACAACACCAAACTCAGCATGGAATTTTCCACCAAATAATAAGCAAACGCCCTCGGTCCGTAATTTTGTTCTTTCATAATTTAAAATGTAAACGATATATTATTTATACTTAAAGAATACCATAACTTATACCCTATTCAAAAAAAGATTCTCCCTTTTCATAAACGATCACAAGATTGGCAACTCAACAACGAATTTCGAGCCAGTATCGTCACCATTGCTTTCCGCCCAAACTTTTCCATCATGAGCACCAACGATACTTTTTACGACCGAAAGCTCAATACCACGACCTGTCGGATATTGTTCTTCAGCTCTTTTCCCTCTTTTGAAATATTGCGAAAACAACTTCGGCATATCTTCAGACAAAATACCAATACCAGTATCTTCAACGGTCAACCGATATACGAAACCATCTTTCGCCGTATGACTCGGAATCTTCGCACCCTCGATCCGAAGCAACCCTCCGGACTTGTTGTATCTCACCGCATTATCCAAAAGTTTTCCTACGGCGCTCGTCATTTTTTCCTTATCGATCAAAACAAAATTCTCCATGAAGTCATGAGGAAAAACCAAAGACGTAATGACCTGATTCTTATCAATTTCCGGTTTCAGTTCTTCCAAGCTTTTTTCAACGATCTCTCTCAGATCGACCATTTCAAGTTTTAAAAGACCTTTCTCAAACTGCAACGATGTAATATCAAGGAACTCATTCACAAGTTTCAATAATACGCCTGTTGCAGCAGCAGCTTTATGCAACGTGGTCGCTATTTCTTGAGTTATCACACCTTGTTGTCCTGAAAGAACGCCCTCAATACACCATTTAACCGTCGTAAGAGGAGTTCGTAAATGATGCTGTGTCGTTGCAATGAATTGGTCCTTTGCTTTGTCCAATTCCAAAAGATCGCGACGCGCCTTTTGTTCCAATTCAAATGTTTTTTTTATTTCAACCAATTGCTCTTTGACTTTTGATTCAAGAGTTCTATTCAATTCCCGCATTTTTGCTTCAGAGTCTTTCAATTCGTATGTTCTTTTTTGAATCGACTCTTCCATGTGCGCGTATGATCGTATCAATTCATTTTCCAGATTGAAACGTTTTTTCTTTGAACGCACCACCGAAATTACCAACGTCAAAAACAGTGCAACAAAAGCAATCGAAAAAATGATGAATAACGGTTTGGAAAAAGAAAGGTTGACAATGTTCTCACTTTTAGTAAAAGCGAGATGCCAATTTTTTTTGATCCCTATGGAGACCGTTACAAAAAAGATCCCTATTCCAACAGCCGAAGCAACAGACACTCGTATTCTCTCTTTTCGTTTGATTTCCATAGTTTTTATACATTTAAATTGTAACACAAAAACATTTTAAAAAATAAGGACATATCCACAGATAAAAACTACCACGAGGTATAAAGACTCCCCCGTGACGATTTTTAAAATTAACTAAAATAACGATTGATCGTAAATACGAACATTCTGAACATAACCATTAAAATTATTTCCACTATCAGCACCAACACGTACTTGTGGGGGCGTGGGGCTGGTCTGAGTTCCTGTGATATCGGCAAGAGTTCCGCTCTCTTTCAAAACATTATCTACATAGATCCAATAATAATTCGGCGTCCACGAAAAAATAACATGGTGCCATTTATTTTTTTCGATAACATACGTTTTCGAAGTATGCCAATTACCATTTCCACCAAACTTCACCCCTCCGTTCGTACCACCGTTCCAACCAACATTCAAAGAAAGATTTGAATCTAAATATATTCCTGGGCGAAATGGAGTTGCCCCCGTTTCAAAATTTACTATTGCACCAGCACCTCCAACAATACTCTTGGGATAAAACCAACATTCAATAGCACCACCGGATTCGAGTGAAAACTTTGAACTTTGTATAGTCTGGGCCGAATCGTTATTTGCACTAAGATCCAGCGCCATACCAGAAACACCTTGAACATAACCAGGAGACCCTCCCAACGTCATGTTTAAACCGTTTCCTCCTGTGTCATTATTACTGGAATTAAAATTCCATTCGGTAACCAATCTGTCACCATACGCATGCCTATAGTTTGCTTCAGATTGCAACAACGCCGCTACCCGCGCTTTCTCCCTTGTCGCATTCAAATTTGCCAAAACAACACTCGAAAGCAAACTGATGATGGAAAGTACTACGAGAAGTTCGATAAGAGTGAAGCCTCTGGTTTTGTTTTTCATTGGTTCATTGTAACCGACAAAACTCACTTTAACAAAAAGAATTATCCACACCATAAAAAAACCCGCCTTTATGAAAGCGGGTTTAAAAAACTTGATGTTGGTGAAAGACCAACGGCTTGTGCAAAGGAGTAATGTTGAAAATTACTCACACCTTAATGATACCGACAAAAAGAAAAACCCGCAATTCGAGTTTTTCTTTTCTGTGCAAAACTATTTTATATCTTCTTTAAGCAACCGTAACCTTGCTTATAACCACCGGTGTGATCGGTTTGTCATTTCTGTCGGTCGGCATTTTTCCAATCTTATCAACCACTTCTTGTCCTGAAATAACTTTTCCAAAAATGGTGTAATCTTTTTGAAGTCCGACATCTGCAAGCATAATGAAGAATTGACTGCCGTTGGTATTCTTGCCAGCATTTGCCATCGCGACCGTTCCCTTCGTATAACCCTCTTTGTATGAAGTGGTGTTTGGATTTAATTCATCTTCGAATTGATATCCCGGACCGCCCGTTCCTGTTCCTGTTGGGTCTCCGCCTTGGATCATAAAACCTTCAATAACACGGTGAAAAATAACGCCATTATAAAATCCTTTCTTTGCAAGTGTGATAAAATTCTCAACCGTTTTCGGCGCGTCATCATTATGTGTCTTAAAAACAATAGTGCCGTAATTTGTTTCAATAGTAATCGTATTTTGCATTTTAATTTTTGTTACTTTTTAATATATTATCTTGTATCATACCAAGTTTTTTAGCTCGTGACCACTTTTTTATTTCCGCCTCTCTTTTGAGCGCCATTGATCTGTCGGGGCATTCTTCCGTATATACGATCTTCACCGCATCATGTGCTCTCGTATAATGTGCTGCGGTCTTATTCTTATGTTCCTCAAAACGCCGCGCAACGTCGGTGGTAATACCGGTATACAAAGAATCATCGGAACATTGAAGAATATAAACGTAATACATATTTTTTTGTATGAGTATATTGTATTGGTATTTTATATAAAGTAAAATCGGCAAAAAATTTTGCCGATTTTACAACGTATACTATATACTAATACTCAATACCAATACTCATTATTCTATCGGATGTCTCTGTTGTGGAACATCTGCAAATTTTCTTTCAAACATTTTGTTTTGTCGTTCTTCTTTATGATCCTCTCCTTCGGTTGCAAGCAACTGTGCGAGCAAACTATTCTTGGAACCTTCGGGTATCAATGTAAGCGAATTATTCCCTTCCACGATCCTTTGATATTCAAGAATATCAAACATCGTTGAAAGCACTTCGGGATCCTCGGAAATTTGTTTAATCGTTTCACTCACGATCTTCGGACGCATGCTTGCCGCGCGCGCAAATTCAACCGAGGCTTCCTGTTCCGCTTTACTCTTGATGATGTTCACTTGATTCAAACCGTCTTGTTTGATCGCCGATGTAACTTGTCGCAAACGATTCACCACTTTTCCTTCGATCTGTCTCACCATGTCATCATCGCGGAAATGAACTTTACGAATATACACGGAGCCGAGTTTATAACCCCACTGAACCGATTCATTTGAAACATCTTCACGAACCGTCTGACTCATCGAATGACGATTCACCAACATTTCCAACAACGGCAAATTACTCAAATGTTTGATCGTCGCATTCTTAACATTAGCACTAAGCGAACCTTGCGGATCAACGTTCCTAAAAATATGCGCGACCGGATCGGTAATGAACATTTCACACCACACACCGATACCCATCGGTGTTCCTTCTTCTGAGTTAACCGGAATACTTCTCAAATATTGTTGATCTAACCCGAGATCGCGGACATGCGAAACTCCAAGCCAATTTACAAAAAGCGCCCTCCAACCAAGTTCTGTCCAAAGAAAATGAAAACCCGGTTCTTGAACAACACCCACAATATCACCAAACAAAACATACACTCTCGCTTCTTTTTCATGAACAACCGCGTAAAAACCAAAGAACCAACCAACAAAACGAATCACCGGCTCAGCAACTAAAAGGAAAAAACAAATTAAAAGTATAGTAGACATATGATTATTTCTGAGTCTCTAAAATAATTCTCTTCGCTTTCGACAGAAGCGCGAGTCGTACGTTTCGTAAATATGCGGACAATGTTCTCTCATCACCAGCTTTTATTTCAGACAACTGTTCAGCTAGTTGTTTAAGTAATTGAACTTCCGCTTGAGCGTTCAAAGTTTCGATCTCAACAGCTTTCTTCGATTGAACAATTCTCTGATCCGCTCCCGCTTGCGCCAAACTAATCTCTGATGAAACTTGATTGTGCGCGGTGTTGATCGCAGCGAGTGCTGATTCAACATCCACTGGCGGTTCAATATCCGTCAAAAGCGCCGCGTCCAATGTGATACCATAACGCGCAGCCGACGATCGACACTCTTGTTCCATATGAATGTTCAGATCGCCAAGATTTTTTCGCAAGTCATTTATTGAAATACCATATACATTCGCAACTGAAGTTGAAATATGTCCAGGCTCTGAATTTTCCGCATCAGCTTCTTTTCGCGGAGCTTCAAAATTCGCAATACGTTCACGAAGAATGGAAACAAAATATCCCATAACATGCGCGATCGGATTCGTCACACCAAAAAGAAAAGCATACAAGTTTCGCTCGGAAACCGTATAGCGCATCTGTCCTTTTAAATTGATATTCAGTTGATCTTTCGTGACCGCCTCCAAAACCGTGTTGTTACTATTGGCATATGAACTCTCAGGATCGTACGCAATGCTTACCAAATTCGTCGCAACAGGAACCTTGTGAACTTTTTCCCATGGAAATTTAAAATACGGACCTCCCGGTTGTATCACTTGTAACTGTGGAAAATTATATCGATCCCGCTCATCCTCACTGAGAGAATTAAAAAAGTCCGGATCATCAAGCGTACTCACCGTCCCCAAACGTTTTGCTCTCCCAAACACCGTCTTCACCGCCCGTTCATTTTGTTCAACAACAAAAAATCCCCAAATAATAATACGGAAAATTATCCAAAGAACAATTCCCCAAAAAATGTCTGCTGGTGTAATCATATCCGCTCATTCTAACAAAAAACCGCGCTGTAATATATAGCGCGGTCTGTGCAAAACTTTTATAATAAAGGTTCCTCGGCCTGAAGGCACGAGGTATTACGTTGGAACTCGCTAAAGGCTCGTGCTGTTCCGGCTTGAAAGCCGGGGTATTACCTATATTATTTCTCTACGAGAACGGTCAACTTATTGGATCTTTTGTTTCGTACCTCACAAAAGCTCTCAATAAGTCTTGCAGAATGGGTCCCACCCCATTCTTCACCTCGGCTCGGAAGTA
>Ga0172379_10002899_pt1 | contig 28759 bp, 26 predicted proteins | sample GrowelOW334metaG_FD_119756 | JGI IMG/M metagenome (GOLD analysis project Ga0172379, IMG submission 119756) | Groundwater microbial communities from an aquifer near a municipal landfill in Southern Ontario, Canada - Groundwater well OW334 metaG | ecosystem: Environmental > Aquatic > Deep...
AATACACAAAAATCTGCTTCTGCAAATCAGACCAGCGTTCGGTGGAAATATCATCGCGACGATTATCAATTATGACCGCTGGCCGCAGATGGCGACTGTTCGCGAAGGCGTTATGCAGATGCCCGAGCCTGTGGTTTCGAGAAAAGGCGAGATTATTGTTGAGAAGATTCATCTGACGCAGGAAGATTTGCCTCTTGAAATTATCAATGAACATAAACGCGAGAAGAAAGTCAACCTCAAGGCATCGAGAATTGTTGTCGCAGGCGGGGCGGGTGTCGGCAGCAAGGAAAACTTCAGGCTGGTTTGGGATTTGGCCAATGTACTTGGTGCAGCTCCCGGAGCGACCAGAGCCGCTGTTGACCTTGGCTTTATAGACAGAGACCATCAGGTCGGCCAAACAGGCACAACGGTCAGGCCTATTCTTTATGTAGCAATCGGAATCAGCGGCGCTATCCAGCATCAGGCAGGTATGAGCGAAAGCCAGAAGATTATCGCAATCAACAGCGACCCAAGCGCGCCGATTTTTGATGTGGCACATTATAAAATCATCGGCGACCTGAATGTGATTGTGCCGAAAATGATAAAAGCTATAAAATCGCGTGCATAAAAAAGTTAAAATTTAAAATAAAAATGGATTTGAGAAATGGCGAATTTTTACAAAGATAACGACGACATTCAATTTTTGTTTAAGCATATTGATATGGCCGGCGCTGCCGAGCTTATGGAAGAGGGCTTCAAATTCGCAAAGGATTTTGATTATGCTCCTGCCGATGCCGCCGAGGCAATCGAGAATTATGACCTTGTGCTTGATGCAGTAGGCAAACTCAGCGGTGATTTTATCGCTCCGCGTTCCGAAAATATTGACAGACAGGGCAGCACTCTCAACGAAGACGGTACGGTAAGTTATGCTGACGGCATAAAAGAATCGCTCGATATGCTCGCAAAGGCACACGTTATGGGTTCAACTCTGCCGCACAGATTCGGCGGACTGAATTTTCCGAATGTTGCCCACTCAATCTCAATAGAAATGGTCTCTCGCGCCGATGCTTCGCTGATGAATCTGTTCGGTTTACAGGGTATCGCGGAGACTATCAATTTTTTCGCTTCCGAAGAAATTAAACAGAAATATCTGCACGATTTTGCAAATGGCAAAATAACAGGAGCTATGGTTCTAACCGAGCCGGACGCAGGCAGCGATTTGCAGAGTTGTAAATTGAAAGCTTTTCAGGGCGACGACGGAAACTGGTATTTGCATGGCGTAAAACGCTTCATTACCAATGGCTGCGGCGAAGTGCTGCTGGTGTTGTCGAGAAGCGAGCCGGATAGAGCAGGCGGACTGGGGCTTAGCCTTTTTGTCTGCGATAGAGGCCCGACTGTTCACGTCAGAAGAATTGAAGACAAACTCGGCATTCACGGTTCACCGACCTGCGAGTTGTTCTTTGACAATACTCCCTGCGAACTGGTCGGCGAAAGAAGACGCGGGCTTGCTCCTTATGTGATGACACTTATGAATGGCGCAAGGCTGGGCATATCAGGGCAGTCGCTTGGTATCGGCGAGGCGGCGTTCAGAGTTGCACGCGATTATGCGGCGAGCAGAAAGCAGTTTGGTTCAGCTATTGAAAAGCTGCCCGCTGTTCGTGATTTGATTATCGATATGAAAATTGATGTTGAGCAGGCCAGAACGCTGCTGTATGAAACCAGCAGGGTTGTTGACTTCGATATAGGTTATTCAAAGATTCTTGAATTCAATCCGCCGGAAGATAAGGATGAATTCAAAAAGATAAAAGAGCTTTCGCGTCGTTACGGCAGATATGCAGGTATGCTTACCCCGATGACGAAGTATCTAAGTTCTGAAATGTCCAATAGAGTGTCGTATAATGCGATTCAGGTGCTCGGCGGCAGCGGATTTATGCGCGATTATCCCTGCGAAAAATATGCAAGAGATGCTCGAATCACGACAATTTATGAAGGCACAAGCCAGTTGCAGGTTGTCGCGGCTGTTCGCGGCGTTTGCAGCGGAACCGCTGAAAAATATATCGATGAACTTGCCGCTTTGCAGTATGAGCCGCAGGTTAATGATTTGCTTGCTCTTTTGAAAAAACAAACCGCTCTGCTGTTCAAGGCCGTTGCTTTTGTTAAGGAAACAGGCGTTGATTATATGGATTTAGTCGGCAGGGGACTTGTCGATGTTGCGATAGATATTATTTGCGGATACCTGTTCTGTTCGCAGGCAAGCAGCAAGGTCGATATTCAGACTGATATGGCCGGCGGCGAAAAAACAAGTATGAAAAAACGCAAAGAACTGCTCGCACGAAGATATATCACAAAGAACGATTCGTTTATCAAAGCGACAGTCGAAAATATCCTTACCGGCAACAGGTCAACCTTTGAGCAGTATGAAACGCTGGCAGGGGCTGTTCCGCAGGAGAAATAACCGTGGCTGTAAAGGCTGTGATTTTTGATTTTGACGGGGTTATAGCGGACTCCGAGCCTTGTCATTTGGCGGCTTTTAATCAGACCTTTGCCGAGTTTGGCATCGAGCTTGACCCTGTGGCGTATTACGAAAAATATCTTGGTTGTACGGACTGGGAATTGATTGATGATGTTCGGCGGGATTATAAGACCGACTTCAAAGGCAAAAACGCCAAACAGCTTGCAGCGCAAAAGACGGAGATTTTTCACAAGCTCATCAGCAGAGGCGACAGTTTAATCGACGGCATTGTCGAGTTTGTAGCGGAACTTAAAAAAAATAATATCAGGGTTGCCATTAACTCCGGCGCTACCGCTGCTGATATTGAGCTTATGCTAAGGGGTACGAAAATTGAAAAAGCCTTTGAGGTTATCGTTTCCGCTGATGATATTGAAAAAGGCAAACCCGACCCGCAGGGTTATCTGCTTACGCTGAAAAAACTCAACGCCAATTCTAAAGATAAAATTACCGCAGGCCAGTGCGCTGTAATTGAGGATTCAAAGTGGGGAATAATCGCCGCCCAAAAAGCCGGTATGAAAGTTATAGGTATCACCAACAGTTATCCAGCCAAAGAATTACTCGGCTCGGATTTAATTATCGATTCCGTCCGACATCTCAAAATCTCCGCCCTGCACAACCTCTGCCTATAAAATGCCTCGTCATTGCGAGCGCAGCGCGGCAATCTCATCTTATTCGCACTTTCCCCACCATTCCCACCTTTTTTACTGATAACCGATAACGGATAACTACGTTTCTGCTTACCAACATTGAACATCGATTCGCCATCGGCGAAACCCCTATTATTCATTTCTTATTTATTTTAAAGGAATGTTCAATAAAGAGGCCTTACCCACAAGATAATTTATAAAAGCTGCACAAGCCACAAGCATAAATTTGGCATCTACAAAAGTTAAATTTGGTTCATCCAGAATGGCATGTCTAATGCCATCCTCATCAGAAGTATAACCATATAATTCGGAAAGGCTCTTCTTTAATGCTGGATGAATATTTGCTTTTTCTTCAAAGATTTTTAGAGCACTTCCTAATGTTGCTTTCTCGTTACCTGTAAGGGTTTTGGCTAAAGATTCAACCGCGCTAATAGATTCTTTTATTGAATTACGATAATCAGGATTTTTACGGTCAGACAAATGAGCAATTGCAGAACTGATATGTGCTTGGACACCTTTTAATTTAGATGTATTTTTTACCGCATCTTCAATACTATCTACTTCCTCTTTTGAAGAAATTTCCACTATTTGATGATTGACTATGCGATAGGCCGAAAGCTCCCTTTCTAAAACATAATTACAAAATTTAACAAATCCATCAACAAATTCATCAGGTGCAGATCGTACCGTAAATTCAATAAAATCATATACTTCAAACCACTTGCATTCAAAGAAGTATGTTCTCACATCTCTAAGAGCATAATCAAACAGTTCTGGTAGTGTATCAAGAGGTTGCTTGAAATAGCCATGCTGATACCTCTGAAAAAGTGAAGAAAGATTAGAATATTCTAACTTTCCATAACGATTGTAATCATATTTAACCCTTTCCCATAGATGCAAATGCAATGAATCCCAAAGCCCATGCCTAAGTGCCTCATCAACAGCATCTTTTTGTATAAGCGATTTGAATGGTTTATAACCTTTTCGTTGAGAAAATAGCATAAGTTCAAATTACCTTTCTGCCGCTCTAATAAATTAAATAAATTAGAATAAATTAATAAATTAGGGACAATAAATTAGGGACCGCCACCCATTTTATTTTGCCTCATCTTTTTTGATGTCGAGTAACATATTCATTATATGCTCAGCTTTTCGAAAACATTCGTAAGCAGGCCCGAGAATCACATACGAAACAACATCAGTCGCCACAATGGCCCATAACGCAATGAAATAGCCTTGTTGCTGTTCAGTATATGTATATTTAGTAGAACTGATCTGCTTCAATATAAATGGACACCAGAAAATAACACACGTAACAATTGAGGCTATAATCCATAGTCCGAGAGTTCTCCATGTATTGCTATTTTCCTTGACCCAACTGATTTTTGCGTCCACATCTACTTCTGTCCAACCTATTTTGCTTTGCACACGAGGTATGTAATAACGAATCACTGCTGCCAAAAGACCGATTGAGGGAATACATGCAAATGTCAACATCCACCACAAATTTGGTACAGGTTGGTGGAAGTTAAACAAACTGACGAGCCAACAGACAATAACAGTGAAAATATAAGGTGATAGTATTTGATACAACCAACGTTCCATCGATATGGATAACCAATAATTACCTAAAGCCAATGGAATTGCGGCAAGTAAAACCCAATACCCCCAAGGGCAGTGAAATGGTTTTTCGCAGAGGCGTGAACCACCTGTGTCTATAATTGCTATTAGACAAAACACCGTCGTATTAAAAAGTGCAATTTTCCATGAGAAAGATTTAGTTGGCGTAATATGTTCAAAAAAAGAGAATTTTGAATAAATCGTCGAATTGTTAATTTTTGTCATTTTTTTCCTCAACTATTCACTTTTCACTATAAACTTTTAACTTTTTTCTTCCCTGCTCCTGTTTTTAATTTCCTGTCCCGCATTTTCCCTGCGGGGTCAAAACTTTTTTTCTTTACCTCCCTTACCCGCTAAATACTAACGACTATCGACCAACAATCAACGACTAATTTGTTTTAAGGCCGAACCGCCTGCCCTGAGCGCAGTCAATGGGTGTCCTCTGCGAAATCAGCGTCCAAAAAAATGTCTGTTCATGGCTATTGCATATCTTTTTTCTCGGTGTCTCTGCCTGTCCTCCGTAGCCTCGTGCGAAGGAGGGTCGGCCAAATGCGCAAGCAAAAACTTGCGCGCTTCAAAAAAAATAAAAAAATTATATCCTTACCCCGCAAGCACTTACAAAACCGTCTCTCAAAATTTTCAGTCAATTTTCGGCAAAAACGCGCAAGTTCTACTGTAATACGGAGACGCAATTTCACTCTGTGCCTGTGTGCCTTAGTGCCTTTGCCCCTCTTTTTAGAAAAGAAAGGAACCAAATTTTCTGTAATAGAATCCCGGCATTTAAAAACAATTCAGCGTAGGGTGGGCTCTTAGCCCACGCGGTTTTCTTTGTGCCTATGTGCCTTTGCTGCTTTGTGCCTTAATTGCCTACTTCTATTCCCAGAGCCGCCAAGACCCGCAGCGGCATATAAATTTGCGGGTCTTTCGCACACGGATGTGCGAAACTTTCTCTCACTCCGACAGGATGTTGGTGTTGAGTAGTTGTGTCTGCGTAAGAAAGTTGCCAGCGTGAAAAACCGCCCAACCTCTTTGGCAGAATCGTCCAGTGGCGACGTTGGAGGCCGGCGGCCAAAAGCCGTCTAACATTACCAAACGAGTACTTTCTTTGTACCTTTGTTTTTAATTTGAAAAATTTGGTACTTTGAATTTGTTTCGGATTTCGTGCTTCGGTATTCGTTCGGTATCTTATAAATGGGAACTTTAAAATGACTTAGCTGAATTAAAAAATATATATCTCTGTATTCTCTGCGGCTGATTTTATTTGAGGTTATTGATTACATAATCAATAATCTCCGCATCGATACTGTCATCGAAGACGGTTTTTCGCCAGGTAGCGGCGGTGAGCAAATCAATAATCAGTTTCGCCTGCTGTTCGGCAGACAGCTTATCGCTTATCAGCTTCAATTCCCTGCATTGTGTTATAAGCGATAGATAGCTGTTGAAAAGCCATTTCCAGAAACTTTCAATTTTCTGTTTGAGGGGCGTTTGCAGCGTCTGCATCTGGCAGCCTAAGCGGAACATAAGTTCGCAGTTGACCCACTGGCCGGAGTTGTTCAGTTCTACGATTTTGGCAATTATGGCTTTCAACTGTTCGAGAGGGTTCTGGTTTTTCGGCAAGGCCTCAAATAAACTGTGATATTCAATCTGTACCGAGTCAATGATTTCCTGGCAGATTGCCTCTTTGCTTTTGAAGTAGTGATAAAACGCTCCTTTTGTGATGCCTGCCGCTGTGATAATGTCGTCTAATGAGGTCTGGCAAAAGCCGTGGGTACTGAAAAGGTTTTTCGCGGAGTCGGCTATTTTCTGTTTCGTGCTTATTTTTTCTGCGGTCATTTCTGTAAATCCTCAAGCGAATGCTCAATCGCATCGTAAAGCGTCTGGCGATTTTTGTCTATCCATGAACATTTTCGGCAAATCATTTTTAGAAAGTCCTCGCCTGACAGGTTCATAAAAAACCCTGTTGCCGCGATGGGCAGCACCGATTCAGCTATAAGCGTCTCAATCATCAAATCAGGTATGGTTTTAATCTGGTTTTCAGTGAGCATATTTACCATACAGTAGCCGTAAAGGAAATGCGTAAGTTTCGACTGGTCGAGATAGTCAGGCCAATCGGCAGGGTTAGGCCTGCCGCCGACGATTGAGAATTGCAAAGCGCCATTAGCCAAATCGGTCATTGCTGATGAGACTTTCAGCGAATCGAAATCAACCACCGCGACCACTTTTCCGCCTGCAAAAAGCATATTTCCCTGATGCCAGTCGCCGTGAATAATCTGCTGCGGCCAACTGTCAAAGCCGAGCTGATTTACGTTTACGCTGGAAGCGTTGTACATCGTCATCAGCGATTCGGTTGTTTTTCGCAGTGTGCCGTTTGAGGTGTCGCCGTTTTTTTCAGAGCCTATTTTTTTCAGATACCCCCTCACCGCGTTAGAGTCGTGGAAACAGCCTTTCAGCGGCATTGTTTCAAATGAGAAATCTTTCAAAAACAGATGAAGCTTCGCCAGCGTTACGCCGCAATCGACGATAGCCTCTATTTTGCCGTCAAAACGAGAGCCGTTTATGAATTCAAAGAGTTCGTAAATATGATTGTCCAATTCGAGGAAGCTGTTTTTTTCGTCGCGGGTGCAGATAATGCCGGAGACCGGAAATTTTTTCTCTCTCAAATGCTGCTGAACTGCGTGAGCGAATGCGACACGGTAGCGGTCATCTTTGTCTTTTGCGCGTCTTTTGAGCAGATACCTGCCCGCGTCGGAAATGACTATCTGTTTCGGCGCACGTCTGTTGCCTGCGACAAGAGGCTTTATCTGCTGTATAATGCCTATGTCGTAATGGCTCAGGACAAGAGCAAGCTCCTGCGAAGTAAAATGAGCGCCGCCTTTTGGCATAAGATTACTATCCTTTGTACGACCATCAATTAACAACTAATAACTCCATAATATAATGAACTGGTGATTAAAATAAGTCAATGCAAAATGCGGGAAATGATTATTTTGAGACGAACAGGAATATGACCAATAGAATCAGCACAAAAATGACAGCCCCCAGAACCGTTACTGCGACTCTGTATTTGCTGATTGTTTCTTCATTATAAACCTTTGTTTGCGGCGCAGACAGGATGGAATCGCCTTTCTGAAGGTCGGAAAGGTCGATGAGATTGAATCTCTTTCTGGCTCTTAGCGGCGGCTCACCCTTGCTTACCGCATCCAAATCCATCATCAACTCCTCAGCAGAGACATATCTGTCCTCTTTTTTCTTGGCCATCATAACTTCGATTACCTCAGAAACGCCCGCTGAGAGGTGGGTATTTATGTGGTCAGGCGGAATCAAAGGCTCTTTAAGATGTTTTTTCATAACTTCCGGCGGAGTTGTCGCCTCAAATGGCACTCTGCCGGTTACCATATGATAAAAAGTCGCGCCGAGAGAATAAATATCGCTTCGAGCATCGAGGTCCATTTCGCCTCTTATCTGTTCCGGAGCAATATAATACGGCGTACCGAATGCCTTACCCGCTTCGCTCTTGGCAAGCTGCACATCCGAGGCATCGCGTGCAAGACCGAGGTCTGCGAGTTTCACGATGCCGGCGGGGGTTATCATTATATTCTTGGGCTTTACGTCTCTGTGAATCAGGTTTCTGGCGTGTGCGTGCGCAAGGGCTCCGGCAACCTGTTTTACGATATTTATAGCCTCTTCTTCCGAGAAGATTTTTCCTTTGGCCAGGTCATCGTATAAGGTTTTGCCTTCGACATATTCCATCACGAAATAATGATACCCGCCTGCTTCACCGACATCATAAGCCGCGACGATATTGTTGTGATTGAGTTTTGCCGCTGCCTTTCCTTCTTTGTAGAACCGCTGCACATAATCCGGATTTTCGCTGAATCTGTGCGGCAGAATTTTTATAGCTACAATCCTGTCAAGGCTCAACTGTCTGGCTTTATAAACGATAGCCATAGCGCCTGCGCCGAGTTTGCCCAAAAATTTATAGCCGGGGATACGCTCAGTAGCATCTTTGGATTCTTTGGATACTTCTCTTAGTCTTTTTGCCTGGTTTGGCGTGATGAACCGGTTGGAAATCAGAAGCTGTTCGAGTGTTGTCGGACTGTCGGCAGGGTGGTCTTTGAGAAGCTGTTTGCAGTGGGCGAGCTCCTGCTCGGTGCAGAAACCCTGCTCAATGGCTACCTTGCCAAACATTGAATCGTAATTAGTTTCGCTCATTACACTTTCGTACGATTTTAGTTATAACATTCTTTTGGGCTGATTATCTGCCCATACAAACCATTGTCAAAGAAAAATTGCCGTAAATTCGCGCATAAATGGCACTTACCTGAATATAATCGGCGTTTTTTGTATCCTGATTTAATCGCCGATTCCAAAAAACCGGCTGGCCCACTGGTGAATAGTACGTTCAAAAACTCCTGTTTGGCTGGATTAAAATCTCGCCAAATTTCATTTAATGGCGTTTTTTTGATGTTTCCTACGATAATTCCACTGCAAACGCCATTAAAAACATTGCCATAAGGGTCAATATGGACGGATTTTGAGTCTAAAAATGATTTTCGACAATTTTCTGCTGAAATTTGCTCAACATCTTTATCCGCAATGAGTTGCGCCATTTTGCCTGCCGCTCTGCCGGTGAATCGGCATTTATATTTTTTGTGCGAATCGGCAAATACGACCATCTTCTGTTCGTCCGAAAGGCCGTTGAGTTGCGGAGGGGCGTTGAAGTAGTCCAGCCAGCGAAGCATTACCCGTTCGATGCCGAGAACCCGACAGGCGGTTTCGTAGAGCAGTTTGACCTTGTAAAAATCGACAAACTCCGCGTGAAAAGGGTCATAACTGATTTTGAGTTTACTCACATTATGCCTGTTAAGAAAATCGAGCCTTGCAATAATCTCATTTTCGTCGGTCGCCCAATATGCATTTGTTTCTACAATATCAACCCTGCCGAGCTTTAGTTCATCAGCTTTTCGCAGGATTTCGCAGAGCAGGTCATAGTACAAAAAAGGCTCTCCGCCTGTGATGTGGATTTTTGCGTTTTCGCCGGCGATGTCAATCAGCCCCCGCCAGCCGGCTATCGCAGTCTCAACGCTCATAAGTCCGCCTTTGTCCGGGCCGCAATTATAATAGCAGCATTTGCATCGGGCAGGGCACTTATATGTGAGCATCAGACCGGCAGATGTCCAGAGCTTGAGCTTTGGCTCATCGCGCGCAATTATTTTATTGTAAGCGTTATCGCTTGACAGGAGCATTTTTTTGTAACTTTAAAACCAGACAGTAAAAAAAAAATTAAAACGGAAACCCATAACTGTTCGGCTGTCGCCGTTTTTATAGGACAAAAAGACCGTCTGGTCAGGCTGCAATCATACTGCAACAATATAGTGTAAAAAATTCGTATTGCAAGCAATATATAGTGTTATTTGTTATAGGTCCTTAAGTTTTTATTTTACACGGAGTTAAAGAAAAACAGTCCTAAAATCCGATATTTCCTTTGGTTGGTAACTGATTGATATTCGGAGGTCCCAAAGTGAGCAAGCGTGAAATTATAGATTTTATCTGCCAGATTAACCGCACAGCAAAGCCGGAGTTTTTGGCGCGTTTCCCCATTTCTGATTTGAGCAAGTATCTCGATAGTCTTATGGAAATCGACGTTACCGAACCGCAGCTTGTAGAGTGCTGACAGGCAGGCCTTTGACTCTGGCAATCCGCCATTAATGGATTGCCCCCCATCCAAATTCAAATTTAAAACAATGATTCTCCTGTCATTTCATCCGGTTTTGGCAATTCCATCAATTTCAGCATTGTAGGCATAACGTCAGCGAGTTTCCCGCCGCTGCGAAGCTTTATGTTTTTGTTAAGCTCGTCGAAAACAATCAGCGGCACATCGCCGATGGTATGCGAGGTGTAAGGATTACCGTTTTCATCACACATTTTTTCAAAATTGCCGTGGTCTGCGGTGATTATCGCCGCTCCGCCAAACTGTTTTACCTTATCGAGAATTTTCCCAACACAGGCATCAACAGTCTGGGCTGCCTTTATCGCCGCTTCCATAATGCCGGTGTGCCCGACCATATCCGGATTGGCGAAATTGACGATTATCACATCATACTTTTCGCTGTTGAGTTTTTCCATAACGACATCGCAAACCTCAAACGCGCTCATTTCAGGCTTCAAATCGTAAGTACGGACTCTTGGTGAGGGTACAATCTGCCTGTCTTCGCCGGGGAATGGTTTTTCGGTATAATCGTTGAAGAAGAACGTAACGTGCGCGTATTTTTCAGTTTCAGCGCATCTGAACTGCTTCAAACCGAGTTCGCTGAAGTACGCAGCGGCGGTGTTTTTCATTTTTCCGCCCTTTACAAATGCCACCGGTGCTGGAATTGTCGCATCATATTCGGTCATACACAGATAATATGTTTTTGGTCTGACTGTCCGTGTGAAGCCTGTAAAATTATCGTCCACAAACGCGCGAGTAATTTCTCTGGGTCTGTCGCCGCGGAAATTGAACATCACCACGCCGTCGCCATCTTCGATTTTCGCCAGTGGCCGGTCGTTTTCATCGACAATGCAGACCGGCTCAATAAATTCATCGGTGTTTTTATTTTGGTAGCTTTGCTCCATTGCCTCGGCGGCGCTTTTGGCTTTTGCGCCTTTGGCCAGCGTCAGGCAGTCATAAGCTTTTTGAACTCTGTCCCACCTGCTGTCTCTGTCCATTCCATAGAATCGTCCCATTATCGAGGCGATTTTACCTGTGCCGATTTGTGCCATTTTCTTTTCGATGTCGGCCAGATAGTCTTTACCGCTGTCAGGAGGGGAGTCTCTGCCGTCGGTGAACGCGTGCAGATAAACTTTTGTGAGATTATTTATTTTAGCAAGCTTAAGCAGCCCGTAAAGGTGTTCCAGCAGCGAATGTACGCCGATGTCGCTGCACAGGCCGAGCAGATGCAGTTTGCCGTTGTGTTCTTTCACATAGCTGATTAGTTTGGCAAATTCTTCCTTTTTGAAAAAGTCGCCTTCCCTGATTGATTTGCTGATTCTGACTGATTCCTGATAGACGACTCTGCCGGCGCCGATATTCTGGTGTCCGACTTCGCTGTTGCCCATTGTCCCGGCAGGCAGGCCGACATCTTCGCCGCTGGTGTGAATGAAACAATGCGGATAATCGCTCATCAGCATTCTGTCAGTAGGCACATTAGCCTGTTTTACGGTATTACAGGCATCGTCTTTGGGGTCGGGATTATATCCCCAGCCGTCGCGAATAATCAGTACAAAAGGTCTTCGTTTCAGAATCAAATTTTCTTTAGACATAACATCCTTAACTCATAATTGTTTATAAATAGCGGGAAAGTATGTTAAGCGTAAATGACGTAAAAGTCAAATGAATTGCATTATTACAGATAACCGCTTTATTGATAGTAAGTGAACCTGATGTCCACTTTCCACAGGTTTTTTTCACCCTTTATTTTGGACAAGGAAACATTCGAGCATTGCAGACTCGACCATCGCATATGCATTATCGACAGGAATTTGGCAAAGCCTTCTATATCGATTTTTTCGATGGTCATACTGGCATCCTGACTTTTCTGACCGCCCTTGGTTTTTCGCATAGGAGAGGAACTGAGCCTGTAATTTGAAAAGGAAATTCTGCAAAACTTTGTTACCTGGTCTATCGCGGTGGTATAATCAAACTCATCTTTTGTTGTTTTGGCCTTTGCGTAGTCTAATCTCTGCGGGTCAAGGTCTTTAAGTATCTGGCCGATAAGCAGCTCGGCAGCCTGATACTGGATAGTCTCATTTTTGTAGTCGGTCTTTGCTCCCGGCAGACCGATAGCCAAAAGCCATATAGGCCATAAGCCCACAAGCACGGGCACAAGCACATAGTAAAAAATAGGTTTTGTATAAATCTCTTTCATATTCTAATTCTCACCGAAATTATTTTAAATCAATAGTAAGTCTGAACTGGTCCCGATTGTCCTTCGACTGATAAGTTGACTGGCCTCTTGTTAGTTTTTGATGTTTATCAATAGCGCCGAAAAGCTCCAGATAGCCCCTTGTTGATGTACTGCCTGTGATATTCATTGTCTTTGTGGTAACGGCTATTTTGTCGATTTCCACATCAACGTTTTTAGGCACGTTGTTGATTGCCTCGAACAGGAAAGTGAGTTTTGCTTCTATTGAGTCGTCGCCGCCTGCGCTGAGCAGTCCGCTTTTAACGTCCTTAATTCTGTTTATTTCTCTTTTCAGCTTTCCGACGGCTTCTCTGCTTACAAATTTTCCGCCTGGCATAGCGATAGAATATTCGGTTTTAAATTTGTCGTTTAATTTATTTCTGACACTGTTGGCTTTGTGATATTGAATATTCAGAAAAACACCGAGAATAATAAATACCGTCAGCAGGCAAAGACTCATCGTTTTCACGGCCTTTTCGAGAATCATTCTTTTGCCCTGATAGGGCATAAAATCAGTTCTGAAATCAACCTTGTCGCATTTGCCAAGAAGTCCGGCCGCGGCTCCTGCGGCAATTATTATATCAAGGCCGTCAGTTTCGGCAGGGAGTTCTGTCGACGCGATTATCTGCTCCGTGCCGAATAGTTCAACTGCCACAGACACAGACTGTCCCAATTCGACAATATCAATTTTGCCGGTCGAGTCGTAAATTAAGGTTTTCTGAATATCTCTGCCGCCGATGGTCGAAGCGGTTGAGAACATTATTTCTCTTGCCGCAAGATTAGTCTTGTTTTGACTTTCGGCAGTTATAAACGCCCTGATTTGAGCGTTGCCGACCTGTGGCGGCGGCGAAATAATAAAACATTTTTCTTTGGATACTGCCATCAGCATTGTCTTGATTTCCCTGCCATATCCGGGCAATTGACTCAATACTCTGCGAAGACATATCGAATCAGGCTCAATGCTCACAGGGTCGAGTTTATTGCCTGCCATTGCTGTAATTATGTCGGACACCACGGAGGCAGGGGCGGCATAAACAGAAACTTCAGAGCCGGACAAGCCTTTTGACGCAAGTTCAAAAGCGACAGCGGTCTCGGCGGCATTTACCGCAAGCGATTCCTCGGCATCGAATTTTACTGTTTGCGATATTTGTCTGTTTTCAGTAAATTCAGAGTGCAAAACCTGCTGCCTGTATAACCTGCAATCCAGGACAACAGAGACATCGCTGAAAAGAAGCTGTTTTTCTGTACAGCCGGCGGAGATGTCCTTTGCAGCCTGAGCGAAGCTGAACGATGTTCCTTCGACTGCGGCAACGGAAACTGAAAACTGCTCTGCAATTTCAATTTTTCCGCTTGCCTTGCCGACCAGAACAACCGTTGCCTTGTTCGGCGTAATATAAATTCCAAGTGTTTTATTTTGTTCCAAAAATTTTACTCCATTATTCCGTATTCTACATTCTCTATTCTATTATTATACCTATTTTTTGAAATTTGCCACCTTCCTTTTTAATTCCTGCCGTGGCGCAGACTACGGCTGTGCCGCTTGAGGCTTTTACGCGAATCGAGAAAAAATTGCTCTTGACCGTTATATATTGTTTACATTTGTCAATAGAGCTGGTGTAGCTCATAAGTCGTTTGCTGATATCATTGACATCTTTAAATGGTTCGATTCTTCTTGCGTTTATTATTGCACTGGAGATTTCGACTGCATCTCCACCGAAGGTGAACGCCGCTTCCAGCACGTTTCTCTGGGCGGTGTTGATATTCACCTTGTCTGCTCCCCATAAACTGATGTATTTAAGAGCAGATTCACTGCGGGTTTCATCCTGATTGACGGGTTTTGCGAGCATTTCGAGGTCAATCATAGGACTGTGCATAATTTTGGCGAAGTCCATTGTGTGGCCGATTTGGGGTCTTGTCTGCTGAATGGTCTGTGTTCTTGCCCTTCGAGCTGCCCTTCGAGCTGCTCTTCTGCTGCGAAGGTTGTCGGCTTTGGGCGGATTATTGACATCGTCTGTCGGCGCACTTGGCTGGGTAGAGACAGTAACAATGGACTTCAGTTCAATGCTAAAAGCCTTAATTTCCTTTATATCATCAAGCTCTCTCTGCAGAGGTTTTATGTCAGACGGCATCATCTGCATCCATTCGCAAAAGGTAACAATTGCCGCCTTTGTTTCGGCCTTAACATTTTCATCGGATGAAATGCCCCAGACAAGGGGCAGTTTTGCGTTTTCATCTATGATTTCTATTTCAACTTTTGTATCGCCGAATTCGAGCTCAACCGGCTTTGTAATATATGGCCATTGCGGCCCATAAGGACCTCGTACAAAGATATCCTGTGCATTGGCGTCATTGACATCGTTGTAATCACGAGGCATACCGGCAAAATAATCGCCCAGCCCGTTGGCATCGTTAATGTCGCCGGAACCATACAGCGACTCAATATCGCTCATCGTACCTGATGGTATGCTATTGTCATCGTTCGATGAGCCGGTATTCATCTTAATTGTCGAAAAACCGTTTTTGCCCATACTGTTTGCGTCGAATGTAGTTCCCATTTGTGCCGCCCATTGTTCCATCATCAGTTTATATTCTTCATCGCTCATTGTGAAGAGGTCTGAAAAATCCGGCTCATTCGGTCTTGAAACATAATTCGGCTCGGTATCTCCAATTGTCGAAAGAGCGTATTTAATGCCAGATTCAGCCGCGTATCTTGCATTTTGATAATCAATGGTATATTGGAGTCTGTGCTTCCACTGACTTATCGCAGAGCTTACACGCCATACAATAGCGGTCAGAATCACCAGCACCACTATCGTAAGCACCAGAGCTGCGCCGGATTTATGCCGGGGAGAACAAATTTTATTTTCTGCTGTTAGCATCGGGTAGGTTCACATTGTTCACATCATTAACATCAGGCAGATTCACGTCATTCATATCATTAAAATCTATCGCTACAAACTGATAAGGCATTGTTCTGAAGCGGTCAACAGCCACTGTCCTTGATTTTATCAATTCTTCCGGCACAGTCATACCGCCGAGCGAATCCTGCTGCATCGAGGCAAAGGACAGCGAGATTTTCACTGCCGGCGGCAATTCAGGTTTTTGCCAGGTTCCGAAAACGGTGTTTGCATCTGATACCGCCTGCACCTCGAAAACTGTTACGCCGTCGCAAATGGGAATATATTTTTCCGCTTCGTATTTTTCCTTGGGCTCATCAAGCATCTTGTCTTCGAGCGTATAGCCGCTGTGCGAACGGTAAATTACCAGTCCGTTCGCGTCAGGGTCGAATCTGCTCTGCCAGATGATTTTTTCAAACACCTGCGGTTTGTTGTCTTTATCGTATATTTTATTTTCTATCACAAGTCTTGCGCTTTTGTATGCGCCTTCTTCAATCTTATTGTTAATTGTCATAGTTATATCAGCGCCGCTTATCGCTGTTCTGTCGATGTCCTCGGCAATCCTTTGCAGAACTTCTGTCGCCAAAAATCCGCTTTGAAGCCTTTGATTGATGGAAACTTCTGCCCGCCTTACGCCCATATAAATACCCACAGCGGCAATCATAATCATCACAGAGATTACCAGGGCAGCCAGAGCCTCCGCCAGTGTAAAGCCGCGATTGTCAAAGTGTGTTTTTTTAGTTGCCATTTCTGCCGCCGAGCATTTTTAATGCTTTCTGAAGTTCAGGGTCATCGGAATTGTCAGTATTCTGCAACTTCCGACCTGTGCCGGTATCCGGCCGCTGAGTGTTCCGCTGCGATGAATCTTGTGATTTCAAATTTTCCTGATAATTAACGCCATTGGAATCTTCGAATGTCGCTTCGTACTCCGTCAATTTTTTCTTTTGTTCAAGTATCTGCATAATCTGCTTTTCACTTAATCCGGTGAGCCACTGAGTAAGTTCGATTTTCTGCGGCTGGCCGTTCGGGTCTGGAAATTCCGCCGAGCAAACCGCCCTTATCCACAGTTTATTTGTAATAGGCTCATAAAACGACTCGATAACCGTCTCCCATGTAATATCAGGGTTTATCTCGCTTTCGCCATATTCGAGCATATCGCTCACCGACGGTTTGGCCAGTATCTGCTCCATATTTTCTCTGATAATTTCAAATGCCTGCATCTTCGTCTGCCACACAACGACAGTATCTACAGCCTTATTGATTATGACAAGCACTGTTGCGGTTATCATACCGAGTATTATCAGAGCGACAGAGACCTCTATCATTGTAAAGGCTCTGCGTTTAACATTATTATGCCGAAGGCATTCCATAATTTCTATTTTTGATATTTTATTTTTGATATTACTTCAGAATCCCATTTCTTCTTCTGTTCTTGGTATAAGAATTATCGCGTCGCCTTCGACAATCTCTGTTTTTCTGCTCAATCTGTTGACGATAATCGAATATAGTTTTCCATTTTCATCAGCGACGACGATTTTGCCGCCATACTGCCAGCCAGTTTTGCCGACTCTGAACAGGGCCGGCGCGTTATTTGTCTCTTGCCCATCGTCGAACATCACAGAAGAGAGCTGAAACCTGTCGCCAAACCAGCCTGTTTCGATAATTTCCTCTTCGAGAATATCTTCAACCGCGACAAGGCCTGTGGTGATTTCTCTCATAAGATAACCGTTCTGGGTAAAGTCGATGACTATTTCATACCGCTTGCCGGTCTGCGCTGCGCTTGTTTCAGCCATTTGGAAAAGTTTCACAAGGTCGTCGGCTCTGCCTTTAAAACTGTCAATCGCCAGAGCGCCGGACAGGTTAATCATCGCTATAACGGTGAACAGCGAGATAATCAGCAGCACCATTACGACTTCCGCCAGTACAGCGCCGAATCTGACAGCATTTTGTCTCTGATAATGTTTCAACTTTTCGTTTCACTGATAACTATTCTTATTGTGCATCCGTGCTGTACAGGTCGACATCATAGCCTTCGCCGCCTTCTTCGCCATCGGCGCCATAGCTTACAATTGCGTAAGGTTTTCCGCTTTCAGGATAGGCGACATAAATAAATTCGTATCCCCATGCATCCTTAGGCAGATCGGTCGAGTCGATATATCCGCCGGGTTGATAGCCCTGAACATCTGTCGGCGCTTCAATCAGCGCCTTAAGCCCCTCTTCTTCGGTCGGGTATCTGCCGGTATCCATTTTAAATTGCGCCACGGCATTGTGGAGCATTTTCAAATTCGCTCTTGTTGTGATAACTTTAGCCTTATCGGTTTGTCCCAGGAAGTTCACCGCGCCGATTGCCGCCAGCAGGCCGATGATAATAATCACCGCCATAATTTCAATGAGTGTAAAGCCCATTTTTTGTCTATTTCTCTCTTGTATCATAAAAATACCTTTCATAGAAATTGAAGATTGTAGATTGAAAATTGAAGATTTAAAAACATCATAAAGTTACCTTTTTTTCTTGACATTCAATGTCTTGCGAGCCGCAAAAAATACTGCTTTTAATTCATTTGCCTCATCTATCAATGATTTTATCTTTGCCTTTTGCACCAACTTTTCTTCTTCCGCAAAATCTATCCAGAAAATTGATTCATCTGCTTCTTCCAGCACAATGCTCAGCTTCGCGGTAAATCCGGCTTTTGATTGTGCAAGATTACAGGCTCGATAATTCGCAGCTACAGAAGTGCTGCACCTTATTAACTGCCCAGATATGTGATTGCCTAATTTTGTCCCTTCCAGAGCAATTGCAAGTTTCACACATCGATGCGCAAAAACACTTGTCCGTTTTTCCATTTGTTTGTATTTGCTAATTTCAATCATAATTACTAAAGACCCAAATCTTCATTCTTCAATCTTCATTCTTCATTTTACAAACGTTCCCGACGAAAACTTCAGTATCGGCAGCAGCGCAGCAAGCGCTATAATACCCACAAAAAACGCCATTACCACAATAATCACCGGCTCTATGACGGCGCTCAATCTTTCGATTACAATATCTGAACCTGATTCGAGATTTTCGCTTATAGTCTGAAGCATTTTAGTCAGTTCGCCGCTTTTTTCGCCGACGGCCACCATATGCGCAATGGCGGGGCTTATAACTCCGCTTTCTTTCAAAGGCGTTGCGATATCAGCGCCGGAAAGTATTCTGTCTCTTGCTTTTCTTATAGCGTCAACCATTATAACATTGCCCGTTACCTCGGCAACGACCTTGAGCGATTCAGCCATACTCAATCCCGAACCAAGCAGTGTTGAAAGCGTTGACGCGAACCGCGACACAACTCGCTGCCTTACCAGCGGCCCCAATATCGGCAGAGAAAGCAATGCCTTATCGCGGAGATATGCTCCCTTTTCAGTTTTAAGAAATTTCCGAATCAGCCACACAATCCCGACAATGCCGGCAATCACAAGAAACCAATAATGAATCATAACATAGCTCGCAGCCATAAGGGCTTTGGTAATCCATGGCAGCGGCATACCTGCTTTTTGAATTTGCACGATAATTTTCGGCAATACGAATGTCGTCAAAAATATAATCGCTCCCATACCGATTACGACAATGCACATAGGATAAATCATCGCCGTCATAATCTTCGATTCAATTCGCCGGCGTTTTTCCATAAAATTGGAAATCGTTTCCATCGTCTTGCCGAGCGTGCCGGTCGCCTCGCCGACTTTAATCATACTTATATAGATTACATCGAAATATTCCGTATAATCGCCCATCGCGTCGGTGAACGACTCGCCAGTAACAACCCTGTCGCGCATATCCGTTACTACATTTTTGAATCGAGCGTCCGGTATCTGCTCTATCATCACAGAAAGCGACTCTGTGAGTTTGATTTCGGAATTGAGCAGAATAGACATCTGCTTTGTGAATTCGATTATGTGCGTTTTTTTTGCTTTTCCGAAAAAGCTTTTCAGGCCGCTTTTAATTTCGCTTTCAGCCGCGGCCTGCTTTATATCGGTGGCGTGTATGCCTCTTGCGCGGAGCTGCTTGCGGGCAGAGTACGGACTTTCCGCCGTTACCGTGCCCTTGACGGCCTTACCATTCGGCGACAACGCTGTGTATGTATATCTTGGCATAATTAAAATTAAAAATTAAAATTGAAGATTGAAAATTTAGTAACAATTTTAATCATTTTTTACCTGAACTTACCGTTTTTCTTGATGAATAAAAAATCGCTTTAAGCTGTTTAGCTTCTTCGACAATACACTTAACTTTATTTTCGCTTATAAGTTTTTCTTCAACTGCAAATTCAATCCAAAACAAACTTTCATCCGATTCTTCAAGTACTATACTTAATTTGGACTTAAAACTCGCTCTTGATTGCGACAAATTACAGGCACAATAATTCGCTGCCACAGATGTTGAACACCGCATCAACTGACCTGCTATATGATTGCCTAATCTTGTCCCCTCCAACGCCATTGCCAGTTTTACCGCTCTATGTGCAAAATCTTTTGTTCTTTGCTCTAACTGTTTATACTTGCAGGCTTCAATCATAATTTTCATTCTTCAATCTTAAATTTTCAATTTACAGGTCCGCCTGCGTAACTCTAAGCACTTCCGCAATCGTCGTCGCGCCTGCTATAACTTTTCTCGCCCCATCCATACGAAGTGTTTGCAGACCTTTTTCAATCGCCTTTTGTTTTATCGTGCCTGCTGTAACGCGCTGGTTCACCATCTCTCTCAATTCCTCATCCATCATCATAAGCTCGTATATGCCCGCTCTGCCTTTGTAGCCGGTATTAAAACATTTGCTGCATCCTGCGCCGACAAAAAATTCTCCGCTCGCCGCGTCAATGCCGATGCCCAGTTCGCGAAGTTCGTGGTCTGAAGGCTGATACTGCTGTTTGCATTCCGGGCAAATTTTCCTTACCAATCGCTGTGCAAGAACCGCGATGAGCGATGAACTTACAAGATAAGGCTCGACTCCCAAATCCAAAAGCCTGCTTATCGCTCCTGCCGAGTCGTTTGTGTGCAGCGTACTGAAAACAAGGTGGCCTGTCAAAGACGACTGAATCGCCATTCTCGCAGTCTCCTGGTCTCGAACTTCTCCAATCATTATAACATCGGGGTCCTGCCTTAAAACGTGCCGCAGAGCCGTTACGAATGTCATACCCTTTTTGCTCGCGACCTGCATCTGGCTGATGCCCTCAAGCTGATATTCGATAGGGTCTTCAATCGTGATGATATTTTTCTCGATGGAATTCATTCTGTTAAGGCTTGCGTAAAGGGTAGTGCTTTTGCCGCTGCCTGTCGGGCCTGTTACAAAAATTACTCCGTGCGATTTGCCTAAAATAGAATCGAATCTTTTTAAATCGTCTTCCCACATTCCAAGTTCCGACAGGCCGAACAGACCGGTGCTTTTATCCAAAAGTCGCAGTACGCATCTTTCGCCGTAACTTGTCGGCACGGTACTAATACGCAAATCTATTTCACGATTGCCGACGCGAACCGAGCATCTGCCGTCCTGCGGCATTCTTCGCTCTGCTATATCCATTCCAGCCATAACTTTTATACGCGAGACTACCAGCGAAAGCACATTGCGGTTAAGACTAAGAGTATCATACAAAATACCGTCAACTCTGTATCGTACCTGAATTTTGTTTTCGTAAGGGTGAACGTGAATATCGCTTGCTCTCAACTGCAGCGCGCGAAATAATATATCATTGACGAGCCGGATAACAGGGGGGCGGTTGACTACGTCAAGCAGGTCATCGGCGGTATTAACCTCATCGACAAGCTGGTCGAGATTCTGCGAATCAAGTTCCTCCGCCACCTCATCTATAACGGTGTTTTTCTGTTCATAAGCGACGTCAATTGCCGCCGTTATCACGGTTTTTGTCGCAAGGGCGATATTGACGGGCGATTTGGCTAATCGCGAAACATTATCAACCGAGTCATTGTCGAATGGTTTTGATAAAACCACTGTTATTTCCGCATCGGCAGGATTATTTTTTATGCCGATTAGATAATGGTGCTGCGCGTAAGTTGCCGGTACGTTTTCAATGAATTCCTTTGGCACATCAGCGGTGTCTATTTCGGAAACGAACTCGATTTTTAATGCTTCCGCGAAAAGTCGAAGAGTTGCTTCCTCTGTGAATTGCGGACAGGTCAGCAGAATATCGTCGAGCCTTTGCGGATTATCGGCGTTCTGCTCAAGAAATTTCGTGAGCAAATCAGCATCAACAATGCCCGTCCTTTGGGCTGTTTTTATTAACAAATCTTTCATAGATGTTTATTCTGCAAATCTTCAATCATATAATCCACTGTCATTGCGACAACAGAGCCCCAAGGGTAACCGCGGGGTCATTTAAATTTTCATCGCCGCAGGCGATTCCATAACTCAAAACTAAAGACTAAGAACTAAAAACTATTAACGTCCGCCTCATTTACATCCCGCTCCAAAACTTTCTGCGGATCTATCGGCGGCGGCTTTATGCCCGGTATCTCCTGATAATTCTGAAATATGGACTCATCCTTTTCAAATTCATCTCTGTTTTTATGCGAAATATGTTTAATTTGAGAGAGACCTTCTGCAGCTTCCGGCCTGATTATATTAGCCTTTACAAAGATATAGAGCTTATCATCATGTTGAGTTTTGTTGTAAGAGCTGAATAACGCCCCGATGACAGGTACATCGCCGAGCAGAGGCACTTTATTGCCTGCTTTATTCTGGTTAAGTTTTGTCAGTCCGCCTAAAATTATAGTGCTTCCATCCGGCACGGTTACTATCGTATCTACGCTGCTTTTTTTCTCATTGGGTGGACTTTGAGTTTTTGTGCCGTCAGCAAGAGTTATAATTGCTCCATCACCTACAAAATCATTTCGTTCCATTTTTATCTCAAGCCTGAGCAAATTGCCTTCACTGATTTGTGGCGTTATATTTAACTGAATTTTAGCGGCATATGGGTTAAATGCGACGGATGATTGCACAGCACCAGCACCTGCAGTACTTCCTGACAAAGCGGTTGTGCTTATGTTAGTGATATATCTGGTATCTTCTGTTGAAATTGTTCCTTTTTCATTGTCGTTTACAAGAACCTTTGGTCTGGCAAGAATTCTGCCATAGCTTTTGGTATTAACCATTGTCAGCAAAGCTTGTATTTTGTCGGCGCTATAAAACCCATTTATCGTGCCTGTGGAGCCGACAAAACCAGCTTCACGGTTGCCGCCGACAGCAGCGTTCAAAGCTTTGGTAGCGACACCTACGTTATCAGTAACAAGCCCCTTTGCGTTGGCTACAATATTAAGGTCGTAGTTGAATATATCATCACGTGTAATTTCAACGAGTGAGACATCAATAAGAACCTGCGGTCTGCGGGTATCAAGCTGCGTTATCAGGGCGCCTATCCATTCCTGTTTTTTTTTGCTCGCATAGACAATCAGCGAGAACGTATTTTTATCCGGCACGACAACAATATCTTCCTGAAATTTTGTCGTTGACTGAATCTTGCCTTCCTTATCCTTGACGGTTTTTTCTATAAAATTATTAAGGACTTCTGCGAGAGCTTCAGGCTCCTGATTTTCAAGTCTGTAAATATGGTACGGTATGGCACTTTGTACAGGCTCGCGGTCCATATAAGAAATAATCCGGGCTATCTGCAATTGCTGTTCAGGCGTAGCATTGACAAGAAGGGAGTTTGTTGACTCAAGTACGACAACCTGCGGCTGGTCTATCGAAGACAGCGACTCTGCTCCGCTGTTGCCCTGCATAGTCGGATTTATCATACCCGGCTGCTGCTGCTGTTGTTGTTGCATCTGTCTCATTCTGCTGGAACTCGTGAATGAGTTGCCGCCGCTGCTGATGTTTGTACTTGGGTCAATAATCCCAAAATCTTTCAACGCCGTTACAACCGACTCAATGTCAATATATTGTATTTCATATTCACGAATGCTCCGCAAATCCTGCTGAGGCACGTCGAGAGAATCGATAATCTGATTGACCGCGACAAGCTCTGCCGCAAGACCTATCATCAAAACTCTATTGGTGCGTTTGTCAAAATCTATAAATACTCCCGTTTTGTTGGCAGTTGTGTCTTGAGCCTGACCAGGCTGAGGCGCCGGTGGTAGTGGTACAGGCGTGCGAATCGCTCTGGCTCTCGACATCGGCGACATCGACTGCGCTGATGTTGTGCCTACCGTAACATTTACTGTCCCAAGCTGTTCGGCAAGAGCCTGAATCTTCGGCACTAAACTTTCTGCCAGAGTATATTTCAGAACCCGCAGCTTAAATTCCTTTGGCGGCCCGGGCACATCGACAATTGAAAGCAAATCCTCTATTCTCTGCATTCTAACAGCATACTCGGTAATAACCAAAGAGCCTGTCTCGGCAATCGGCGTAATTGTCAAATCGTTGCCGAGTTTCATACCAACCAGCAGTTGCTTTGCCGCCATAGTGTTTATATATTTCAGTTTGAATATCTTCGTAACAATTACATCGCCGGGCTTTATATCGCCAGAAAAAGTCGGGTCCTGGTCGAGAGCTTCAGCCACCGGCACTATCGTAACCAAATTTCCCTTTCGACTCATAGCAAAACCGCGGAATTTCAGAACAGATTCGAGTATGTCATAAAGCTGGCGAACCTTTAGCTTGCCCTGAACCTTGATTGTTACTGCTCCCTGTATCTTTGCTTCGTCGTAGAGATAGTTCAAATTTAGATATTTACCGACAAGGTCAATCAATGAGACAATTTCCAGCTTCTCCGGCAGATTCAGCGTAAGCTCCTCATCTCCGTTTGGAATGTCTATTACAGGTATCGCCGCCTGCTTAACTTCAATAATTGTTTTAGGCTGATTGGCTTCAGCGGATTTGTTGGCATCATCAATTTTCGCAGTGAGTAAAACATTTTCGTCTTTGACCTGCGTTTGTTCCACAGCAGCGGGTTCCTGTGTTTTTTCAGCGGGCTTTACGACAGCGGCGGATTCCGCAATCACTGTCTGCTCGGCAGGTTTGGGCTCAAGTTTTCTTTTGGCGATTTCAGCCGCCTGCTGCTGAGGCGTAAGATGGACAGTGTTAGGTTCTGCTTTGGAAGCATCCGTAAGTTCACTCATAAATTCCGCCAGCAGTTTGTCCTCTTCCGTTTGCGTCTTGCCATTTACAGAAATTTCAACTTTACTCCCAATCGCCGGCAAATTCGACTCAGCAACCGCGTTTGGCTCAACAGCAGATTTAACCGCATTAACATCATTAACATTAACGTCATTAGCAGAGGCGACCGCTTTTGGCACAGGCTTGGGTGAAATGAGACTATTCAAAACCGTTTCTGTGATTTTAGCGGTTTGCCCTGCGGGGGAAATAATAAGCAGTTTATCTTTGTGCAAAGCTGCTATCGTTTTTATGCTTGCGCCGGATGCGGGACCATCCAGTAAAGAGCCGACCGAATACCCGCTGCCGAGCTTTTTGTCAATCTCGGCAGACAGGGGCATTGATTTTCCCTGCTCGACATCTAACATTTTCACATCAAATGTCTCGTTGGAATCGACTAATTTCAAAACGACTGTGGCATATACAAGTTCTTCGGGCTTGCCTGCCACGGAAATTGCGGTCGTATTTGGTATCGCAACAATGGTCTCGGCGATTTGCGCAGAGGTCAGATACTCTTTTGCCTGGTCTGCGCTGATATAACGAAGGGTAAAGATTCTTACCCTTATTAATTGACTGTTATTTTGCTCGCCGCTCTGCGCAGCAGAAACATCAGCTATAAACATAGCCGATAACAAAAACAAAACCGATAATACCACCGCCTGCAGGCATCGGTTTTTAAACCAAGTTGAATGTAAATTTACCACCTGCTCATTTACTCCCTGAAGTTCGTTATATTGTTTCACAAGGATTTCCAATAAAATTCGTGTCGTCGTCCGCGGGCAAGCGAAGCCTGCATAAATGGCCACAAACTACTCAACGCGTGAGTAAGAATACCAATTGGTATTATCGGACAATAATGCATAAAATGCTTAAAAATAAAACGTTATGCTGTTTTTTCCTCCGCCTGAGAGGAACCGTATTTAATTATTCACCTTTTTTTATCTTTTACGCCTTGCCCTTAACATTTCCGCCCGCTTGGAAAGCAGGTCATTATTATTAGCATCCCTGGGCTTCTGCATGGTCGGGGGTTGCTGGCTTGCATTAACATCTGTTGCCGGGCTTACCTTTTTGATTGGTTTATTAGCGGCATTTGGTTCAGAACTGCCCGCTGTATTCGAATCAATCCGTTGCTTTTGGGCTTCCAGTTCTTTCAGCATATCACCGAGACCCTCAAGCTCTTTTGCCTCTTCTGCAGTCATACCGAGAGCTTTGGGGTTATCTTTGATTTGCCTTATCCATTCGATATTTGCCTGGATTTCTGCCTTGTTAGGTTCTTTATTTTGTTGTTCCGGTACTTGCGGCACTGGAATTTGTGCGTTTTCAGTGGTAATAGGCGATTTTTCAAGGCCTTTCCAGATATCAGGCACTGAAACAGAGGGGATTGTGCCGGTGTAGGCCTGAACTAAATTGGCTTTTTGTGTTCTTTCAGCGACCATTTCGTAAGTTCTTTCGCCGTCGCGAATTAGAACAACACCACTGCCTATTCTTTCGATTTTTAAATGGCCGACAGTTCCGCCGAGCTGAACCCAGTGGAGTCCTTTGCCAACCTCATTTATCAATGCCAATGAATTGGCATCGTTGTCTGCGTAATAGCTTGTGCCTATAAGCGTGAACTGTGCGCTGACAGCGACTCTTGGCCGGGGAGATTCGTTTGGACGCTGAACTGGTACTGGTGGAGCCGGTGGCGGCGGGGGGTTGATTCGAAGAGCAAAAGCCTTTGCTTGACGCATTAAAGGAGTGTCTGTGTCCGATTCAGAAGTCGTTTTGCCGGCATAACTTGCCTGCAATTGTTCAGCAACGCCCGGCAAGGAAAGCAGCTTATCTGTTTTTGCGTTGGACGCTGAGCCGGCAACGGCAAAGATTATAATGCCAATGGCCGCAATAGTTATCGCTATCGATGTTATTCGTAAAGTTTTCAACATTTTATAATTGTTCCCAATGTATTATCGGCAAAATGCCCTATTTGTTTTGACAATGGAAAGATTTATAAGTTCCCGGGAATTTAGTTATCTTTTAACTTGCGCAAGCGGCTGGAAACGGTACAAAATCGGCGGTTAAAAAAAGTCCCGCTTGTGCGGGACTTTGAACTATCAACTAAATACCAAATACTAACGACTATTCGTTATTCTGCTGCTCATCACGAGGATGGGCGTTGTCATAAACCTCCTTGAGTTTCTTGGTTGTCAGGTGCGTATAAACCTGTGTAGTCGAAAGAGATTGGTGCCCCAAAAGCTCCTGAACGCTTCTTAAATCAGCGCCATTATTGAGCATATGTGTTGCGAAACTGTGCCGCAGGGTATGCGGGCTGATGGCAGGGTCGAGTCCCGCCATTTTCAGATACTTGTCCATCTTCCTGCGAACGCTTCTTGTGCTTAATCGTTTGCCGTGCTTATTGACGAACAGAACCTTGGAATCGAAATTACCGTTGCTCTGCGCCCTTCTATTGCGGAACTCCATATAACGCTGAACAGCCTGAATCGCTGATGAGCCGATTGGAGTTAATCTTTCTTTTTTGCCTTTGCCGCGGATGTGCAGCACTTCGCCGAGGAAGTCAACATCTTCGATATTCAGGCCGACAACTTCGCTGACCCTTACGCCGGTACTATAAAGGGTTTCCATAATCGCCCGGTCCCTTGCTCCCAGCCAGGTATCGGTAGGAGGGGTTTCCAGAAGTGTTTTTACCTGCTCATATTCGAGGAATTTTGGCAGTTTCTTATCCTGCTTTGGCGTACGAACCGCCGTTACCGGATTAGAGTTGAGATAGCTGCGTTTCACAAGGAATTTATAAAAACTCCTCATCGTTGCCAGTTTCCGGGCAATGGTTGATTTGGAGTAATTTTTGTCATTGAGGGAAGCGATATATGCCCGAACTGTTTCGGTTGTTACTGCCAGCAGGAGCTGCTGGAGCTGGGTTTCGGTTTGAACCGCAACCGCCACACCCACACCGCCGCCAGAACTTGCGTTGTCCGATTCGCGGCTTCCGGCCAGATACCCGCAGAACTGTTCAAGGTCGGCGTGGTAACATTTGCCCGTATGCTCGGAAAAATGCTTTTCAAAGTTCAAATAATCCAGAAATTCGTGAATGATTACACAATTTTCCATACGTTTTAGTCTCCAAGCCGCATATTAAAAGTTTCATTTTACATTTCGAAAGGCTTAAATGCCTGATGCTCCGAGTCGCTTAAAATTTTATCCGCTTCATTTATAAGGGTCTGCGTGAGTTTAAAACTCAAAACAGCCGCATCGAACCAGTCAAAATTGGTTTTGCTGTTCTTTGCCTGACAAACCATCGCATCCAAAAGCGTATCTTCACAGCCATCCTGATAGCGAAAAATGTATTTTTCGCTACCCTTTTTCAGGACAAGCTGCCGTAAATTCTGCTGCAATTTTTCGCTCATAAGTTCAATCTTTATAATTAGTTGCGTGTCTAATGACACAGCAATCCTACTACAATTATCGGCCGCAAATGTCAGGCCGATAACTAAATTTTTAATTTTTTTCCTGACTTATCTCAATTGCCTAAAACCTGGCACATAAAGGTTATCGGTCATAAAGAGGCGTTTTCTTTAAGAAACAAGTGTAAAAGATTGCAAATAATCGTTTTACTGCACTATATAAAAACGGGGGATAGGAAAGCAGTTATCAGTTAAAAGTGGTAAAGATTTATCCTTCTATTGTGCGAAAACCACTTGCGCGCGGCTCGAAAATAAAGGACTTATGTCAAAAGCGCAAGTGAATTTCGATAAAAACGCGCAAGAAATGTGACAAAAACCGAACATAAAGTTGCAAAATTCAAGCATAAATTTGCATGAAACGAGCAAAATTCTGCAACATTTTGCAAAATTTTGCAAAAAAACGTAAAATTTCGATGAGCTTTCATCAAGTTTTGAACGGTTTTAACCACGGATTACACGGATTTTACGGATTTTTTTAAACGCTGATTCCTTCGACTGGCTCAGGACGGGTACGCTGATTTCACTGATTAACGGATTAGTATTAACCAGAACACAAGAAGAAT
>Ga0172379_10002900_pt1 | contig 28744 bp, 29 predicted proteins | sample GrowelOW334metaG_FD_119756 | JGI IMG/M metagenome (GOLD analysis project Ga0172379, IMG submission 119756) | Groundwater microbial communities from an aquifer near a municipal landfill in Southern Ontario, Canada - Groundwater well OW334 metaG | ecosystem: Environmental > Aquatic > Deep...
ACGGCGAAGCGGATGCGGTTCTCGAAAGGCCCACCCCAGCGATCGTCGCGATGGTTGGTTTGCAGGGCGATGAACTGGTTGATCAAATAGCCTTCCGAACCCATGATCTCGACGCCGTCGTAGCCACCGTGCTGCGCCATGGCGGCGCACTGGGCATAGTCCTCGATGGTGCGCTCGATCTCGTCGTCCTCCAGGGCGCGCGGCGTCACCGGGTTGATCGGCGCCTTCAGCGCCGAGGGGGCCACCGGTTGCCGGGAATAGGCGTAGCGGCCGGTGTGGAGGATCTGGATACAGATCTTGCCGCCTTCGGCATGCACGGCATCGGTGATGATGCGATGTTTCTCGGCTTCCGCCTCGTTGTCGAGGATGGCCGCCCCCGGCATGATGCTGCTGTCACGGTTCGGCGCGAAACCGCCGGTGACGATCAGGCCAACGCCGCCTTTGGCCCGTTCGGCGTAGAAGGCCGCCATGCGCACGTGCCCCGAAGGTATGTCCTCCAGCCCGGTGTGCATCGAGCCCATCAGGACGCGGTTCTTGAGGGTGGTGAAGCCGAGGTCGAGAGGAGCCAGCAAGTGCGGGTAGGGTGTGCTCATGAAGTGATTTCCTGTAGTCGGAAGAATATTTAGAGACAAAACCAAAAAAATCCTACGGGGTGTGAAGAATAGATCAGAACCATATCTCCGGATACTGCCGTGTCTTGGACAAATTGTTGACCAGCACAGCCACCGCGAGGAGTATCAGCGACCCGAGGGTGACGGGCACCAGCACAAAGAGGAAACCCAGTTGGTGAACCTCGCTGGAGCCGATCACCGCAATCAGCGCAGTGGCGCCGGCCGGTGGATGCAGCGTGCGGGTGGCGTGCATGGCGGCGATCGCTGTGGCGACCGCCAACGCCTCGGCCAGCCAGGGATACGGGTGCAACAGCTTCCAGCAAATCACTCCGACCAGCGCCGAGAGGAAATGTCCGCCGACCAGATTGCGGGGCTGGGCCAGGGGGCTGCGCACGGCGCCATAGAGGAGCACGGCGGACGAACCGAAGGAACCGATCATCAGCGACAGGTCGAGCCCCACGAAAAATAGCTGATTCACCCAGGCCACCGCCGCAATGCCCAGGAATCCTCCGATCCACGACCAGAGGATCTCGTGGTTGCTCACGCGGGGCGGATTGCCGCGCGTGGTGCCGCGCATCTTGCGCAGATACTCCTGTAGCCACAGCTTCATCGACCCTCCGCGAGACTGCACGCGGCGATGAAATCCTTCTTGAAGAGCATGCCCTGCAATTGACTATCGCCGCCCACTACCGGCATGCCGCGGCCAGCGTGCCTCTCGAAGGCCCGCATGATGTCGAGGACGCCGGCATCTGCGGAGACAGTGACTGCCGGCACGGTCATCGCCGCACTCACGGGAGTTTCATGGTAGCGATGGACGAGGATGAATCGGTCATCGAACATCCTCACCAGCAAGCCCAGAAATGTGTCCGCGTTCACACGGCGCAGGAAATCGGTTTCCGTCAACATGCCCAGCACACAGCCGCCGCCATCGACGACCGGCAGACCCTTATAGCCGCTCCGGGCAATGACCTGCGCCGCTTGATCCATAGCCATGTCCGGGTGCAGCGTTGGCATGCCGCTACGCATCAATCGGGCAGCGTTGATGCCGCCAAACAGGCGGCCCATCGCATGGCGATGGGCCAAGTGATAGATGTCCCGAAAATCCCCGATGGAGATGTCCAGATAGCCCGGTATGTGCCGCATCGCATCCAGGATGTCCTCGTCGGTCAGTTCCATCTCCGGCAGGTCTTCGACCACGGGAGATCGCGCGGGGCTGACGGGCGGGTTGATTTTCATCATTTGCATCATGGGGCTCGGGCAGGGAACAATTCTATCAGTCCCGACCTGGGTGGAGTGCCGGTTACCGTCGTTCGTGGCCCGATGGAAAGACGATTACCGGTTCGCATCGGAGCGGCTTCGCTGAAACTCGCACACTGTCCTGACGACTGGCCAACGAATATTGTCGGTTTCCCCAACAGCGCGGTGGGCATCGAATGGTGCTTATCGTACGTACTGCCAACAATCTGTTCGGGCCATCTCAACCGGATTTTCCGTTTCTGTAAGGATTTGGCAGCCTGCTCCGACTATTAAGTGATCAATTCACGGAGAACCGGGATGCGAAATACCTTCCCTCTGCTGGTCGAGACCGATTTCCCCCGATTACGCCGCGCCCGCCTGGAAACCATCCAGGCCAATCTTGGCTATCGCTGCAACCAGGCTTGCTTGCACTGCCACGTCGCGGCCAGCCCCAAGCGCAGCGAGGAAATGAGCTGGGAGACAATGGAGTTACTGCTCAGCCTCGCCCAACAACTGGGTATCAGCAGGTTTGACCTGACCGGCGGCGCTCCCGAGCTGAATCCCCATTTCCGGCGGCTGGTGCTGGCCGCCCGTGAACAGGGGCTTCGGGTCATCGACCGCTGCAATTTGACCATCCTCAACGAGCCGGGTCAGGAAACCTTGGCCGAATTCCTCGCCGCGAACGACGTCGAGATCACCGCCTCGCTACCCTGTTATGTGGAGGAAAACGTCGATCGCCAGCGCGGTGACGGGGTGTTCGCCTCCAGTCTTTCCGGATTGCGCAAGCTGAATGCCCTCGGCTATGGCTTGCCAGGCAGCGGCAAAGTCCTGAATCTGGTTTACAACCCCGCCGGCCCAACGCTGCCACCGGACCAGCAACGCCTGGAAGAATCCTATAAGGAACAGTTGGCGACACGCCACGGAATCGTGTTCAACCAGCTATTCGCCCTGGCCAACATGCCCATCCAGCGTTTCGGCAGTCAGTTGTTGTCGACTCACCAATTCGACGACTACATGAGTTTGCTCCGGAGCGCTCATCGCCAGGACAATCTGGCGGGCGTGATGTGTCGCACCTTGATCTCGGTCGACTGGGAGGGATTCGTGTATGACTGCGACTTCAACCAGATGCTCGGATTGCCCCTGGGGGGGCGGCAGACACGGACGCACCTGGCGGAGCTGAGGTCACGCCAACTCCATGGCGCGCCTATCCGCGTTGCCGGTCATTGCTATGGCTGCACCGCAGGCCAGGGCAGCAGTTGCGGCGGCGCGCTGGAAGTCGTCAGTGTTCCCGCGATGGGGGAATTGTCATGAGTCGAGCGATCCGACTTCTCGCAGCGGCGCTATCCGTCTTTGCACTCAGCCTGGCCCAGGCAGCGGAGCCGCCGCTCCGCTTCGGTGTCGGCCTGTTCCAGCCGGACAAGGACAAGAACGACGCAACCTACCGCCCGCTGGCGAGTTACCTGGCCGCCAAATTGGGGCGTGCGGTTGAACTGCGCACGGTAGATAGCTGGGAAGGACTCGCCAAGTCGCTGGCCAACGGCGAGACCGACATCGCCCTGATGGGGCCGTGGGGCTATGTGCTGGCCAATCACGAGGCCGGCGCCCAAGTGGTGTCCACCATCCTCTACGATGGCAAGCCCGAATATTATGCAATCATCGTCACTCATCCGAACTCCGGCATCGACAAGCCTACCGACCTCAAGCGGAAGATCTTCGCCTTCGGCGACAAGGGTTCCACTTCCGGCTACCTGATCCCGCTGCACTATTTCATGACCCAGGGGATCAACCCGGAAACCTATTTCAGCAAGTTGCTGTACACCAAGCACCAGGCCATCGAAACCCAGGTCACCCAGGGCATGCTCGATGCGGGCGCCGACTACAACCGCAACCGCAATGCAATGATCGAGCAGGGGCTGATCAAGGCCGGGCTGTCACGAATCATCTGGGAATCGGCGCCACTGCCCAACGATGCCGTCGCGGTCAGCCGGCCTCTTGCGGCGGACCAAGCGTTTGTGGCGCGTCTACAGGCGGCGCTGAGCGAGGTCGGCAACGCCTTGAAGACCCAAACCAGCCTGCTGCCACCGCACTACACGGGCTTCGTGAGCCGCGACAACGGCTTCTACAAGCCGATCCGCGACGCCGGTCTGGCGACCGGTAATCTTAAAGCGAAGTGATGGCAGCACAGACCCTTGGCCATCCCTTCATCGGTCGTATCGGCGGCCGGGCGGGGTTCTTCGGTCTGACGCTGGTCTACGCCATGCTGGTGGCTGTGTGCCTGGGTTCGCTCGGCCACGAGGGTGAGTTGTCGCTGGGGCGCAATCCGGTCGCCAATATTATCAAGACTGCCGGTGAATTCGCTCGCCCGAGTCTTCTGGATGTCTGGTTCGGCGATCCGAACCTCGAATACAAGGGCGACGACGGTACCGTATTGCGCGTGGAGGACCGTCAGGCGGTGGAACTCAAGTATCTGGCTGGATTGGGTAACGCAACTTGGACAACAATCCGAATCGCCACGTTGGGCTCATTGCTGGGCGCGCTCCTGGCATTGCCGCTGGCCATACTGACGGCACGAAACCTGGCGGCACCGACGATGCCAGCCTGGATTGCCGGCGGCGTTCTGGACACCGCCCGATCGATTCACACCCTGGTTTTCGGATTGGTATTGGTGGGCATCGTCGGCCTCGGGCCGACGGCGGGCATACTGGCCATTGCGCTCCATTCCATGGGCACCTACGGCAAGCTCTTCGCCGAATCGATCGAGACCCTCGACCTGGCCGCCATCGACGCCGTGCGCGGTGTCGGCGCGGGGCCAGCCCAGGTATTTTTCAACGCCGTCTGGCCCGCGGTATTGCCGCAGTTCGTATCGAACCATCTGTACATCTGGGAATACAACATCCGCGATTCGACCATCCTGGGTCTCATCGGCGCCGGCGGACTGGGGTTGCTGATCACCGAAGCGACCTCCCTGTTTCAATGGGGGCGGTTGTCGACGGTTCTGATGGTCGTTATCGCCCTGGTGGTCTCATTCGATGCCCTGAGCCGCCGCATCCGCGGGGCGCTGATATGAGGCCAGCGAACTGCGTCGATTTGAATTCGGTAATCTGTGCGATCGATGGACGCATCCTGCTGGATATCGATCGGTTGAGCATCGCCCACGGCGAACGCGTCGCGATTGTCGGCCACAACGGCGCGGGCAAGTCGACACTGCTGCGGCTTCTGAGCGGATTCATGTGCCCGGTTCACGGAACGGCCGAAGTCCTCGGCCGCTCCCTGGACCGGCAATTGACGTCGGGCGAGCTGCGCGCCTTACGCCGGGAAGTCGGTCAGGTGATGCAGGGCCTGCATCTGGTGCAGCGACTCGATGCGCTGGAGAATGTCCTGATAGGTTGCCTGGGCCGGCGTAGCGGGTGGCGCACCTGGGTTCGCCGCTATTCGCCCGAGGATCTCGCCAACGCCGGGTCGGCACTGCGCGCAGTCGGCCTGCTGGCCAAGGCGGCGGTGCGCGTCGATCACCTCTCGGGAGGAGAGCGGCAAAAAGTTGCCCTGGCCCGCATGCTGATGCAAGGCCCGCGCCTGATCTTGGCCGACGAACCGACTGCCGCGCTCGACCCGCAAGCGGCCGCGGAAGTCTGCGCCTTGCTCTCCAATGCGGCCGCCGGAAGCTCCCAATCATCGGCAGCCACGCTGGTGACGGTGGTGCATAACCCGCTGCTGCTCCCCGTGCTGGCGGATCGGGTGATCGGTCTCAAGCAGGGGCGTGTCGCTTTCGACCTGCCCGCGACACAGGTCGACGATAGCTGCCTGCACAAGCTGTATCGCGCCGATACACCGGTAGGCATCGTCGAGCCGCCACAGTATCCGGATAATGGGTTTGTCATGTCGCCGGCTGCCGCCTTATGAGCAATGTTGCGGGTCGAACCTGCCCCACCGCATACCGGTATGGCCCGGTCGCCCTGGCGACGGCTCCGGAGCAGGCGGTCGATACCCTCTATGTCGTCGGCGGGGTGTACGGCAATCTTCCGGCTCTTGAGGCCATTGAAGAAATGGCGCAACTAGAGCAGGGGCCGGTTCAATTGTGCTTCAACGGGGATTTCAACTGGTTCAACGTTGACGACGATGGATTCCGTGCCATCAATCAGCGGGTGTTTCAACACGATGCCATCCTGGGCAACGTCGAGGCCGAGTTGTTGGAACCGGACAGTGTGTCAGGCTGCGGCTGCGCCTATCCCGATAATGTCGATGATCGAGTCGTTGAACGATCCAATCGAATTCATGCCCGGCTCAAGGCCACCGCCCATCGCCATCCGTCCGTTATCGGAGTCTTATCCGCCCTGCCGATGTTTCGCCGCTACCGCGTTGGCGATATCCGCGTGGGCGTGGTGCACGGCGATGCCGAATCCCTGGCCGGATGGCGCTTCGATGTCGCCGCGCTGGACGACATTGCCAGCCGCTCGTGGCTGTCCGATGCATTCACCCATGCAGATGTCGACATTTTTGCCAGCACGCATACTTGTTTGCCCGCGTTGCGGCGCTTCGAGCTTGCCGGCGAGGAAAGATTTGTCATCAACAATGGCGCCGCCGGCATGCCGAACTTTCAGGGCGTCAGCGGTGGCTTGATGACCCGGATTAGCATTTTCCCGTCCTGGCAGCGGCCGGTCTATGGCGTTGAACACGACGGCATCTACATCGATGCGATACCTATCGGGTATGATCAGGCGGTCTGGCTCCGGCAATTTCAGGCTAACTGGCCGGATGGGTCGCCGGCGCATAGTTCCTATTTCAGTCGCATCGTCGGCGGACCAAACTACACGATCGACCAGGCCGCACCGTCGATTCAAGTTCGCGGCATTTCGCCTCCGTAGTCGACCAGGATTCGTCACCTTCAGGAGATCTTCGATGGTAGCTTTGACCAATATTTCCGCCTGCGTATTTGACGCCTACGGCACCCTGTTCGACGTCAGCAGCGTTGCCCGCGGCGCGCAGGACGAACTGGGAGAGCGCTGGCAGGCGCTATCCGACCTGTGGCGCACCAAACAACTGCAGTACACCTGGTTGCGTGGTCTGGCCGGCCATCACGCCGATTTCTGGCAGGTGACCGGCGACGCGCTCGACTACGCCATGACCAGCCTGGCGATCGAGGATGACGATCTGCGCGGGCGGCTGATGAATCTCTACCTGCGCATCTCAGCCTATCCCGAGGTGCCGGAAATGCTGGCCCGCCTGAAGTCGCGCGGGATGAAGCTGGCCATTCTCTCCAATGGCACCCCGGCCATGCTGGCGGCGGCGGCGGAAAATGCGGGCATCGCCGCGCACTTCGACGCAATCCTGTCGGTTGAGGAAGTCGGCGTGTTCAAGCCCCATCCCAGCGTCTATGGACTCGCGCCGCAACGCTTGGATATTCCGAGCGAGAGCATCTGCTTCCTGTCCTCAAACAGTTGGGACGCCTGGTCGGCGAAGGCTTTCGGCATGAAGGCGCTCTGGTGCAATCGCTTCGGCCAGGCGCCGGAGCGTCTGCCGAGTACGCCGGACGGCGAGATCAAGGATCTATCGGTGCTGCCGGCCTGGCTCGGCCTTTGATCGATGTTTCGTCAGGACCTGGCGCGGCCGTTCGAGCGGGTCATGGGCTGCACTCCAAGCGAACTATTGGGTTGGCTCCCGGGTGCATTGCCTGGCGCGCGTCTGGACATTGAATCGACACCGACAAGCGGCAGTTGCCGGGCATCGTTTAACGTCGGGCAACTGCTGATCGAATGGCGGATGCTTGATTCCCGGCAAATTGCCCTGCTGAAGATCCCGCGGATCAACGTGAGGTTCACTTATTCCAAAATGGACATCGCGGATCGAATCGACGTGCAAGGGTATTTCGACCGCGCCACGCAGCGCGGTGGTGGGTAAACCAGGAGTTCCTCAGACCGCCGCCGAAGCTCACTTTGTTGCTGGCGAGCGCAGCCATGCCGAGGGGCTAATGCCGAGTTCCCGAATGAAGGCGCGGGAGAATGCCGGCTGGCTACTGTAGCCGACGTCCTGGGCGACCAGTGCCAGGGGTCGCCCGCCGGTAAGCAGCCGTTGCGCCCTGGCGACGCGCACCTGAGTCACAAAGCTTCCTGGGGTCGTGCCGACCACGACCCGAAACACCTGCGCAAAACCGTTGCGCGAAAGATGGGCCAGCGACGCCATCGCCTCCAGGGTCCACGGCCGTTCTGGCGCGTCCAGTAGCTCGGTCAGGCAACGCGCGAGACGTGGGTGTGACAGCCCGGCAATGATCCCTTGCGCCACCAGCTTGCGCGAGATCGCGAAGCGAACGATCTGGATGAGCAGGACATCGCAGAGGCGGTCGAGCATGGCCTGGCGCCCGGCTTCCTCGCGCCCCGCCTCGGCGAACAGAAGGGAAAGTGTCGTATCCATGCCTTCGAGTTCAGAAAATGGAATCACCACGACACAGGGAAATGACTGGGTGATGGCGTTTTCCATGCCCACACCGTAATGAACGCTGGCGCACAACACGTCCGCGACGAGCGGCGCTTCGATGTTCAATCGATGGTCGATCGGCCGCGGGTAGAAGAGGAGCGAGGGCTCGCGGACGGCGATGTCCTGGTGGCCGTTGCATTGCGCCTGTAGTTCTCCCGACCGAAGTACGTGCAAATGGCCGACACCTTCATCGGCGCCGAATCCGTGCAGGCCGCATAACGGTCCGGTATAGAAAGTTTTCGCGCGCATGCCGACATGATCGAGCAAGCGCGAAACGGGATCGAGGGTTTCCACGATACGCAGGAGTGTGCGATTGGTTATGAGATATGTGCTAATTATATCCGCTTATACGCTACTGAAGGTTAATCTTCGGCCACGCTTCACCGATGGTTATGCGTTGCCTTACCAACCTCATACATCAGGAGTAATTCCATGACCCAGCACTTCGTTGCAAAACAACTCACCGGCATCACACTCGAATCCGCCAATCCGATCCAGAAGGAAGTCCTCGAAACCGCGCTGAAGCAGGTCGGCTTCATTCCCAACATGTACGCCAACATGGTCAACGTGCCTGGCGTACTGACTACCTATCTGCATGGCTACGCCGCCTTCCGCCAGCATTCGGGTTTGTCGCCCGCCGAGCAGGAAGTAGTCTTTCTCGCGATCAGCCAGCAGAACGGCTGCACCTATTGCACGGCGGCACACAGCATGATTGCCGACAAGATGTCCGGGGTGCCGGCGCCGGTGCTGGTGGCGATTCGGGGTGGTCAGTCGATTCCGGATGGGAAGTTACGTGCGCTCTACACCTTCACCCAGGAACTGGTCAGCACCAGCGGCAAGCCCAGTCAGGCCACAGCGGATGCCTTCCTGGCAGCCGGATACAGTGAGGCTAGCGCATTGCAAATCGTTTTGGCATCTGCGGTTAAGACGCTCTCGAATTACACCAATCACCTGTTCCAAACTACGGTCGACGACAAGTTTGCGGCCTACCAGGTTGCCTGACAGGAAACTCCGGACGATCACGGCGTTGTTCCATATGGCTTTAGGCATGTGTCTTCGCCAAATTGACGAGCGCCTCTAGTCGTCGCGTCTGCCGGCTGAAATATTGCTGCGGGTCGATCATTCAGGTTTGTAAGAAAACCACCGGTTCCCCCGACTAATACGCGGCGCCCCCGGGAATTGCCGTTCTTGCCGGGACGCCAAACCCACCTCAATCCAGGAGAACGAACATGAACAAGACGCTGACCGCTCCTTCCCTGGATCATCTGATTGCAGGTCGTCAACACCTGCGCCGCTAGGCGGCAAGACGCTTGGCCAAGAGGAGAAGCACATGTTTTTCGGCGCAAGAAGAGCCATCGCCGACCTGAGGACCCGCTACGATGGCGCGCAGCAGGAGGTCGAGTCACTCCGGCGAGTGGTTGAAGAACAGCAGGCCCGAGTGCTTCGAGGCGACATCCGAATCACCGCCCTGGAAGAGGAAAAACAACGCGCAAGCGCGATCATTCAGGCGGCCACTTGCTTCGGGGAATCGTTCAAGGCGGTGAGAACCTCCATGCAGTCTCTGGCGCAAGACTTGGAGAGCAGGCGCCGCAGTGCGGCGGATTCGTCGGCGGAAACGCGGGTCAATCGGGATTCGTTGCGGCGCATCCTCGGGTACTTCGACGTCATCGCCGATGGTACCCAGGCAACCATGGCACGCATCGAGACCCTGGCGGACCGTGCCGGACAAATCAGCGGCATCGTCCAAATTATCCGCGACGTAGCCGACCAGACCAACCTGCTCGCGCTCAACGCAGCCATCGAAGCGGCACGCGCGGGCGAGCAGGGCCGGGGCTTTGCGGTGGTCGCCGACGAAGTTCGCAAACTTGCGGAACGCACCGCCACCTCGGCCAACGAAATCACGACGCTGGTCACCGCGAATCGCAGCGAAATGCAGGCAACCCGGCAGCACATTGGAGAATGGGCCGGCAATGCGCAGAAATTCGGCAACGAGGGCAAGGCCACGGCCGGGTTGATGGAAGCACTCTACCAGACGACCAGGGGACTGGAGACGACCGTCGCACAGAGTGCGCTGCATGCGTTCGTCGAAACCGCCAAGGTTGACCATCTCGCCTTCAAATACGAGGCGGTGGAAGCGTTGGTCGAGGGGAATGTCCGAATCAGCGAGGCGGCTGCCGACGATCACGCCTGTCAGCTGGGCCACTGGATACATGAAGGGGCCGGTAAGACCTGCTTTGCCAAGCTGGGATCGTTTCGCGCGATGGAACGCGTCCACAACGAGTTTCATCAGCGGATGGCGAAAGTGTCAGCCATGGCAAGCGCATCGTCGGTCGATATCATGCAGGGCATCGCGGCCATCGATGCTTCCGAACGGGAGTTGATGCACGCGCTCGACAAGCTGGTCGCGGATGCCGGGCTGAATGACGATGTGTTCTGCGTTGGCGCTACGGAGGCGTCGAGTCGTGTCGCTACGTAAATTGCTGTTGGGGCTGGCCGTGGTCGCGGCCGTCGGCTTGTACTTTGGTTTCGATGTCGGCCAATACCTGAATCTTGAAACACTCAAGTCCCAGCAGGTGGCCATTGAGACCTATCGCGGCGCCAACCCCTGGTTAGCCGTTGCAATCTATTTCGCGGCCTATGTCGTCATGGCGATGTTGTCCCTGCCCGGCGCGGCGCTGATGACGTTGGCCGGTGGCGCGGTTTTCGGCCTGTGGTGGGGATTGTTGATCGTGTCTTTCGCCTCCAGCCTCGGGGCGACACTGGCCTTTCTAACGGCACGTTTCCTGCTGCGCGACTGGGTCACGGCGCGTTTCGGTCAACGCCTGGAAACCGTCGACGCGGGCATCAAACGCGAGGGAGCGTTCTACCTGTTTACCCTGCGGCTGGTGCCGGTGTTCCCGTTCTTCCTGGTGAACCTGCTGTTCGGACTCAGCGCCATGCGGACGCTGACGTTTCACTGGGTGAGCCAACTGGGCATGCTGGCCGGCACCCTGGTCTACGTCAATGCCGGCACGCAGTTGGCTCAGGTTGACTCGCTTTCGGGAATACTCTCGCCCGGCTTGATCGTCTCTTTCACCCTTCTGGGATTCTTTCCCCTGATCGCCGGCAAACTGGCAGCGTTCATACGAACCAACCGGGTCTATGCCGGATGGCAAAAGCCGTCGCGCTTTGACTGCAATCTGGTGGTGATCGGCGGTGGCAGCGCCGGGCTGGTCACCGCATATATCGCCGCCGCGGTGAAAGCCAAAGTGACCCTGATCGAAAAGCACCGGATGGGTGGCGACTGCCTCAACACCGGTTGCGTCCCCTCCAAGGCGCTGATTCGCTCGGCCAAGCTGCTCTCGCACATGACTCGCGCCAAGGAATTTGGTTTGCGTAGCGCCGTGGCCGATTTTTCGTTTGCCGAAGTAATGGACCGAGTTCACAGAATCGTCCGAACGGTTGCGCCGCACGACTCGGTGGAACGATATACCAGCCTTGGCGTGAATGTGATCGAGGGCAGCGCGAAGATCGTCTCGCCCTGGGAAGTGGAGGTGACTCGCCACGATGGCGCCAAGCAGCGCCTGTCCACCCGCGGCATCGTCATCGCCGCCGGCGCCCGGCCCTTTGTGCCCCCGATTCCGGGCATCGAGGAGGCTGGCTATCTGACTTCCGACACGATCTGGAACCTGCGCGAACTGCCCCGGCGGCTGGTCGTGCTCGGCGGAGGGCCGATCGGTTCGGAATTGACACAAGCCTTTGCCCGACTGGGATCCCAGGTGACCCAGGTGGAAATGGCGCCGCGCATCCTGCTGCGCGAGGATCCGGAAGTTTCCGAGATGGTTGCCCGGCGCTTTCGCAACGAAGGCATCGCAGTCCTGGTCAATCACAAGGCCAAACAGTGCTTGATCGAGCAAGGGGAAAAGATCCTGCTCGCCGAGCATGCCGGAAAGGATGTGCGCATCCCCTTCGACGCGGTGCTGGTGGCTGTCGGCCGGGTCGCGAATTTGCAAGGTTACGGGCTGAAGGAACTCGGCATTGCCGTAGCGCGCACGGTTGAGACCAATCAATTCCTCCAAACTCGCTATCCGAATATATACGCCGCTGGCGACGTCGCCGGTCCCTTCCAGTTCACGCACGCCGCCGCGCATCAAGCCTGGTATGCCGCCGTCAATGCCTTGTTCGATCCGTTCAAGAAATTCAGGGCGGATTACTCGGTGATTCCCTGGGCGACGTTTGTCGAGCCGGAAGTGGCGAGGGTCGGGCTCAACGAGCTGGAAGCCAAGGAACAGGGGATCGCGTATGAAGCCAGCGTCTACGACATCGACGATCTCGACCGGGCCATCGCGGATGGCGAAGCACATGGCTTCATCAAGGTACTGACGGTGCCGGGCAAGGACCGTATTCTGGGTGTCACCATCGTCGGCGAGCATGCCGGGGATCTCATCGCCGAGTATGTGCTGGCCATGAAACAAGGTATCGGGCTGAACAAAATTCTGGGGACTATCCATATCTACCCGACGCTTGCGGAGGCCAACAAGCAGGTTGCCGGAGTCTGGAAGCGCTCCCATGCGCCGAAGACGCTGCTGCAATGGGTTGAACGCTTTCATGCCTGGCGTCGGGGCGAATAGTCATGCTGGCCTTGCGGACGAGCTTTCTGTCGGTAGCGCTGATGTTCGCTTCCCAGTCCGTGTCGGCGGAAGCCGTCTGGGTTGGAAAGTTTGAAGCGGCCGCTACGAGCGTACCGGCGCCTTGGCGGGTTGAGCAGATCGACAAGAGGGTACCGCCGACCGAATACCACATGCGCGTGTGGGACGGCGTAAATGCGGTCGAAGCACATGCGATCAAGAGCATGGCGGTGCTGGCAAGGCCGGTGGACATAGATCTTGCCATTACACCGGTGCTATGCTGGCGCTGGCGCATTGACGCGCCGATCAAGTCGGCGGACATGACTCAGAAATCGGGTGACGACTATGCCGCACGGGTCTACCTGACATTCGAAATCCCGCCGGAACAGCTTGGCCTGGGCGTACGGACCAAGTTGCGCATGGCGCGATTCATCTTTGGCGATCATGTCCCTGATGCAGCGCTGAACTATGTCTGGGACAACAGCCATCCGGTGGGGACCACCCAGGAAAATGCTTACACCGATCGCGCCCGGATGCTGGTCCTGCGCTCAGGTTCAGAGCAAGCGGGGAGTTGGGTCGATGAGCGACGCGAGGTGCTCACGGATTTCCGCCAGGCGTTTGGCGACGTGAGCGCCCGGTTAAGTGCGCTGGCTATTGCCTCCGACACCGATAATACGGGAGAGGATGCGCACGCCGGTTTTGCCGAATTTCGATTTGTGTCAAAGGACACGAATTGTCCGAGGCCGTAGCGAGAGAGCCGGCAGTAAGAAATCTCACCTGCCGACGACTAATCCCCAGGACACGCGATTCCCGAGCAAGACATGGCCATTACACAAACCCCTCTGTTTCCATGCGGCGATGAATTCATCGTCACCGAGATGCATCCGCTCCTGGACGTCGCGAGTTCGGTCGAGCGTACCGAACGCATTCCAGATATCTCGATCATCATCCCGGTGTTGAATGAATCCAGGCGCATTGTTGCGTTTCTAGAATCCCTCCAGCGGTTGCGCGCGATGGGTGCCGAAGTCGTTGTCGTGGATGGCGGAAGTACGGACGACACCGTGCGTCTAGCCGCCGGGTACGCGGATTCCGTTTTGACCGGGCGTTGCGGCCGAGGCGTGCAGATGAACGCCGGGGCCGCGACCGCGAATGGGCGCGTTCTGCTGTTTCTTCACGCCGACACGGATTTGCCGCCGACCGCGTTCGATGCGATCGGACGGGCCTGCCGCAATGGGGCGGTCTGGGGCCGATTCGACGTGAAGATTGAAGGTACATCACGAGGATTGGACATGGTCGCCTTCATGATGAATTGGCGCTCCAGGTGGTCGGGGATCGCGACGGGCGACCAGGCGATTTTTGTCACCAGGGGAGCATTCGACCGTGCCGGCGGATTTCCCGGGATTCCGTTGATGGAAGACCTCGTGTTGTCGCGGCGGATGCGCGCCATTTCCCGCCCGGTTTGCCTGCGCGAGAAAGTGACGACGTCCGGGAGACGTTGGGACAAACATGGCTTGCTGCGGACGATCTGCACCATGTGGTGGCTGCGCTTGAAGTTCCATTTTGGAGCCAGTCCCGACGATCTGGCCCAGGAGTATGGTTATGCGCCACGTGAGCATTGAGTCCGAGGATCGGATCGGCGTGGCGATCCTGGCCAAGGCACCCATTCCGGGGCTGGCTAAGACACGCCTGATTCCACACCTGGGTGCCGTCGGCGCCGCCATGCTACAGCGCTGGCTTCTTCAGCGCACCGTCGCCATGGCGGTGGTGGCCGATGTGGGGCCGGTGACGCTGTGGTGCACCCCGGATACCGGCCACCCCGATTTTGCGCTGTGCCGCGGTTTCGGCTCAGTCAGCTTGCGACGGCAGCCAGACGTCGATTTGGGTGAGCGGATGAGGACGGCGGTCGCGGAGTCGCCCACCCTGGCCGGGACCCTCGTCATCGGTAGCGACTGCCCCGCGCTAAGCTCGAGCCTGCTGCGCCGTGCGGCGAACATATTGAGGGCCAGTCATGCGGTCGTAATTCCGGCCGAAGACGGCGGTTATGTGCTGATCGGCATGCGCGAAGCGGCACACGCGGTATTCCGCGACGTGGCCTGGAGTACCGAGCACGTAATGGCGCAAACGCGCCATAATTTGGCCGAGATCGGCTGGCGGTGGAGCGAATTGGACAAGTTGTGGGATGTTGACCGCGTCGAAGATTACCTGCGCCTGATCGAGGCATTTCCGGAAGCCGGTAAGCTCGCGCCCGTCCAGGAGACGGCAGCATGAAACGTCTGGTGCTTGCCGGCGGAGGCCATGCCCATCTCCACGTGCTCAAGGCGCTGGCGGCGAGCCGATGGCCGGACGTCGAGGTTATTCTTGTCTCCCCACATGCTCGGCAGGTCTATTCGGGCATGCTGCCAGGCTGGATTGCAGGCCACTATCCCCTCGCCGACTGCGCCGCGGCTCTTACACCGCTGGCACGCGCCGCCGGTGTCCGCTTCATCCAGGACAACGTGGTGGGCGTGGATGCCAAGCAACAAATCGTCCGCTGCGCCCTGGTCGGCGATATCCACTACGACGTGTTGTCCCTCGATACCGGCGCGGACATGGATACCTCGACACTCGCCGCAACTGGGGCGGTACTGTTGCCTATTCGGCCATTGGAGCGGTTTCTGGTGAAATGGGATCGCCAGATCGCCACATTCGCCGAATCCCGACAGGCGCGGGTGGCCGTCGTCGGCGCCGGCGCCGCGGGAGTCGAGCTTGCGCTGGCCATCCGTTATCGCCTGGCATCCCTGGTGGGATCCACAAAGTCCGAGGTGTTTCTGATTGAGGGAAACGCTCTGCTAAATGGACACGGTGACCGGGTGATTGAGCGTGTGACGGTTGTGCTGGCGCGTCACGGCATCCAGCGCTTACGCGGCCGCGCCGCTGGCGCGGAGTCAGGGTTGGTTCTCTCGGATGGCCGGACCTTGTCGGTCGATTGCGTGGTTGCGGCGACCAATGTTACGCCCGTCGACTGGATCGCGAAGAGCGGCCTGGCGTTGGCGCGGGATGGCTTCGTGGCGGTGGGCAACGGGCAGCAGAGCGTATCGCATGCCAACGTATTTGCCGCCGGAGACGTCGCCACGCGCCTGGATAGACCACATGCGAAATCCGGGGTCTACGCCGTCCGGGCCGGACCGGACCGGCACTCAGTCTCAATCTGCGGCGCTGTCTTGCCGGTCAGGCGACAGCAGCGCATATGCCACAGCGCCGAACCCTCTATCTGCTCGCCACCGGGCCGAAGACGGCGATCGTCTCGTGGGCCGGAATGACGGCCGAAGGGGCCTGGGCATGGCGCTGGAAGGACTGGATCGACCGGCGATTCATGAAACAATACGAGATTGCACACGGAGAAGCATCATGAGTTTGTTGAAGGACATCACCCGCTTGCTGGATGGCGACGACGGCGTGTCCATTGCCCGATTGCATGAGGACTTGCTCACCAGCTTGCTGGTCATGGCGTGGATGGTGGAAGCGCGCGATCCCTATACGGGCGGCCACCTGTGGCGGGTTTCCCGCTTTGCCCGGCTGCTGGCGTCGGACGCCGGTTTGCCGGAAGCCGATGTGGCGCGCATCAGCACCGGTGGCTTTCTGCACGACCTGGGGAAGATCAGCGTTCCCGACCACATACTCGGCAAGAAGGACCGTCTCAGCGACGACGAGTATGCGGTCATCAAGACCCACCCGGAGGTCGGCTGGCGGATGCTCTCGGGGCATCCGTTGGCCAAGCTGGCCGAGGCGGCGGTGCGTGCCCATCACGAAACACCGGACGGCAACGGCTATCCGCGCGGGCTGGCAGGCAACGCGGTGCCTCTGGACGCCCGTATCGTCGGCATCTGCGACGCCTTCGACGCCATGACCAGCACACGCCCCTATCGGCGCGGCATGGCCATCGACAAGGCGCTACAGATCATCGAAGACAATCTGGCGCGCCAGTTCGATCGCGAGTTCGGCGAGCGATTCATCGCTCTAGGCCGCGGCGGACATCTTGACCACATCGTCGGCCACAGCGATGAGGGCATTCCGCTGCATGAATGCGTGATGTGCGGCCCAACCTTGGTGGTGAAGAAGGGGCGGCAAGCTGGCGAGCACATCTACTGTCCGAGTTGTACCGGCGAATACGTGACCAAGCGACAAGACAAACGGCTCGTCGCGGTTCCCACCGGACGCACCGGGACGGCCAGGGATCTTGAGCCCGAGCTCGATAGCGAATTGATTGCCGAGGTTGTGCGCGAGTCGGCTCGTGTCCTGCTGGCCGCGTGACGAGGGTGCGAATGGGATTTCTCGGATCGCTGTTGCGTACCGCATGCACGCGCCCCATCGTCGTGGCTGCCGTCAAGATCGCCTTGGTGGTCGGGACGATACTCAACTTGATCAACCAGGGCGGGCGACTGCTGGATGGTTTGCCCCCCTCATGGTTTCATGTCGTTCTCAATTACCTGGTGCCGTATTGCGTATCGACCTACAGCGCGGCACGCAACGAGATGCGCCGCGACGATAATCTCCCATGAGTGGACTCGCCAAGAGTCCTGTCGACTTCGAGACGACCCTGGTTGGGTTACGGCCCGACCTGTATCGATTCGCGAGCCTGCAACTGAGAGACGATCAACTGGCGGATGACGTGGTGCAGGAGGCGATGATGGCGGCGCTATCCAGCGAGCTGTCGTTCAGTGGCCGCTCCAGTTTGAAGACCTGGGTGTTTGCCATACTCCGAAACAAGATCGTGGATGCCATACGGCAGCGTGGTCGCGCGATCAATGTGTCGGCGTTGACGGCCGAAGATCAAAGCCTCGACCAGGCGTTCGAAGCCCTGTTCAAACCCAATGATCGTTGGTCAGCGGATTCAAAGCCCAACGACTGGGGCGATCCTGAAGATACGCTGCATCAGCAACAATTCTGGACCGTCTTCGAGGCCTGCCTGAAGCATCTGCCGGAAAACACCGCACGGGTATTCATGATGCGGGAATTCCTGGAGTTCGACACCGCCGAAGTGTGCGCCGAGCTCTCGCTCACCACCAGTAACTGCCACGTCATTCTGCATCGGGCGCGCAATGGCCTGCGGCAGTGTCTCGAACAAAATTGGTTTACGACAGGAGAGCACTAATGCTGAGTTGCAAGGAAGTGACCCATCTGCTGTCTGAGTCTCAGGACCGGAAATTGGCGTTGGGCGAACGAATGCGCTTGAGTATTCATTTGGCGATGTGCAAAGGCTGTAGTCGCTATAGGAAGCAAATTCAGTTCATTCATCGCGCCTGCCAGGAGCTGATTGGCAAACCGCAAGATGTATCCGGTCGCTGAGGTGACAATTAGGCCTTGAATGGTCCCATGGTTGGAGTTCCGCAGCCGGGTAGAGGCGGACAGAGGGGCAGAACTCATCGCCAGGCAGCGTGCTTCAATTCATCGCCTTGTCAGCCCGGAGTTTCCTCACTGCCAGATCAACGAAGCTCCGGATCTTCGCCGAGCCGTGCCGACCCTCGCGATGAACTACGTGAACCGGCAGCGCCGCTTCTTCGAAATCGGACAGAATCGTCTTGAGGCTCCCCGTCGCCAGTTCATGCGCCACCTGGTAGGAAATCAGCCGCGTTAACCCAAACCCGTCTTTTGCAGCCTCGAGTGCTCCGTCATTGGTGTTCACCAGAATTCGCGGATTGAGCTTGATGCGAATCCGTTGTTTCCCTTTTGTGAATATCCATTCCGGAATGGCGGAGACGGCGGTGGCCGCAATAATCCGGTGTTCGGCAAGATCCGAGGGAGTCCTCGGGATACCGTGCTTCTTGAGATAAGACGGAGAGGCACAAACGACACGCCGAACCTGACCAACTTGAATTGCCCTTAGCGACGAATCCGGCAGCAGACCGATGCGGACGCCGACATCCAGCCCCTCATCCATCAGATTGACGACTCTATCGACGAACAGCGCGGATACCGTGGTTTCTTTGAACACCCGTTGATAAGCGGTAATGATCGGCATCACGTAAAGCTTTCCGAACAGCACCGGCGCCGTAACGGAGAGATGTCCGCGCGGCGTGGCATTGATGCCAGCCGCGGCTTCATCGGCCTCATCAGTCTCGAGCAGGATGCGCCGTGCATCATCCAGATAGCGCGCCCCGGCATCGGTAGTCCGTACAAGACGCGTCGTGCGAGTCAGAAGTCGCACGCCCAGGTGTTCCTCAAGGAAGGCGACGGCTCGCGTTACGGCCGGAGGCGACATGCGCAAACGCCGTGCCGCCGCCGCGAAACTTTCCTCCTCGGCCACCGCGACAAACACCGTCATCAGATGAAAGCGATCCATCTAGTATTTCAATATTTGGAATAGTTAATTGCATTCTATAGCTATTCTTGTTTTTACAGGAATTTGGCAAAGTGGCGAACGTCGACAGCACGACGTCCCCAAACTCAAATAGGAGATTCAAAATGGCACGTATCAACATCGTAACCCCGGAATCGGCCAATTCGGAACAGAAGGCCCTTTATGACGCCATCCAGGCCCAGCTTGGCATGGTACCGAACTTCCTCAAAGTCTTTGCCAATTCTCCGGCCGCCCTCAAGGCGTTCCTTGGCTTGCACGGCATCGCCGGTGATGGTTCCCTCGACGGGCAGACCCGTGAGCGCATTGCCCTCGCCCTGGCCCAGCAGAACAGTTGCCAATATTGCCTGTCGGCTCATACCGCGATCGGCCGCAAAGCCGGCCTGAGCGGCGCCGAGATCGAGGCCAACCGCTCCGGGACCAGTCTGGATGCAAAGGCGGCTATTGCCGTCAAGTTTGCTCGCTCCCTGGTTGCCAACATGGGTGACGTCACTACCGCCGAATTGCTGGAAATGCGCGAATCCGGTTACAGCGATTCCGACATCGTCGAAGTCATTACCCATGTGGGCATGAACATCATGACCAACCTGTTGGGCAAGGCGGGTCGTGTCGACATCGACTTCCCGAAAGTTGATTTGAGACTCGCCGCCTGATTCATCTAACTCCCGCCGGGGGCCATGAGGCTCCCGGTGGCAAGGAGATTCCCTCATGGCCCGTGCTTTTGCCAAGATTGCCTTCACTCCAAACGTCCAAGCCGCCCAGGCGCGGATGGGTAGTCGTGAGGCCTACCGCTCGACGGAACAGGGCGAACCTGAAGTTGTCGAGCTCAGCCCGCACGAAAGAGAGTTCATCAGCACACGTGACAGCTTTTACCAGGGTACCGTCAGCGAGAATGGCTGGCCCTATGTTCAACACCGTGGCGGCCCGGCCGGATTCCTGAAGGTATTGGACGCCCGGACGATCGGCTATGCTGAGTTCTCCGGCAACCGTCAGTACATCTCGGTTGGCAACCTCTATGGGGACGACCGAGTCAGCCTGTTTCTGATGGACTACCCAGGGCAGCGCCGCCTCAAGATCTGGGGCAGAGCGCGGCTGATCGACGAAGACACTGAACCGGCCCTCATTGCCCGGCTGGAAGTACCTGACTATCGAGCGGGTGTCGAGCGCGGGGTGGTCATCACGATCGAAGCCTTCGACTGGAACTGCCCCAAGTACATCACGCCACGGTATACCGAAGGCCAGGTAAGGGAACTGGTAAATGTCCGGCGGCAGGAAGCGCGCAAGAGTGGGTCAAACCCCAAAGACATTGAAACAATCGGTACCGGCCCGCTAAAGCTCGTCGTCGCCGGAATGCGCCAACTGACCCCGCGTGTGCGGGCGTTCGAGTTACGCGCGCCGGACTGGAGCGACTTGCCGTCTGTCACGGCGGGGGCGCATCTCTCGGTCCCGGTGAAATTGCCCAAAGGGTCGATCGTAATTCGCCAGTATTCGCTGGCGATGCATCCTTGCAGATGCGATATGTATGAAATTGCGGTGCTGCGCGAGGACGAGGGGCATGGCGGGTCTGCCGCCATCCATGCCACGTGGCAAATCGGTACGCAACTGGCACTCGACATGCCGGCCAACCAGTTTCCCTTGCACGCGGATGGGCGACATGCCGTTCTGATTGCCGGCGGCATCGGCATCACACCGATCAAGGCGATGGCCCAGGCCCTAAAGGCACGGGGTGGCACGCTCGAACTTCATTACTGCGGACGGACTCCAGCCGACATGGCATATCGGGATCGACTGGGATTTGAATTTCCCCAGCAACTGCACCTCTATCTTACGGGCGTTCAGGGCGGAAAGCGCATCGATCTTTACTCGATCATGCGCTCTGCGCCCGCCAACGCGCTGTTTTACGTCTGCGGGCCGGGCCGATTGATCGAGGCCGCCATCGTAGCCGCACACGAAGTAGGTGTTGCTGCCGAACGCCTTCAGTACGAGCGCTTCGAATAATACCCAACAGCCAAATTGTCCGCATCCGTCGCCGATTGAAACCCAACACATTGAGGAACTCATGGAAACCAAGCCCCCCTTACCCCCGTTTACCGAAGTCTCTGCCCGGCAGAAGGTCCGCATGGCCGAAGATGCCTGGAACACTCGCGATCCCGACCGCGTCGTGCTCGTCTATACGCCGGACACCCGCTGGCGCAACCGCGCCGAGTTTCCCGTCGAACGTGAAGAAGTCCGTCAGTTTCTGGCTCAAAAATGGGCGAGGGAACTTGACTACCGGCTGATTAAGGAACTCTGGGCGTGCAGCGGCCATCGCATCGCGGTGCGTTTTGCGTACGAATGGCACAACGATTCCGGCCAGTGGTTCCGTTCCTACGGAAATGAGAACTGGGAATTCAACGGCCAAGGCTTCATGATGCGCCGCTTCGCCAGCATCAATGACCTGCCAATCACGGCGTCCGAGCGCAAGTTCTTCTGGCCATAGGGGCGTCGCCCGGAAGATCATCCCGGGCTAAGCGACCTGGACCTATGATCAAGGAGCGATCGAATTCTGCCGAATCCTCCTGTCATGATTGCGATCATTGGCCCGCAATCAGGGCTCAAAATCCGCTACAGTCGTCAAGCAAGGGCTACTCGGACAAGGGCAAGAAAGTGGCTCTGGTTGGCTGCGCGAACCAGTCATCCCCGCGTTGAAACGGGAGATTACCGAAAATCGCCGACGACACACGCCCTGGTCTTGCCGACGAAATCAAATGCCGAGCTGGCGCGCCGCTAGGTCCTTCATGATTTCCTCGGCGCCGCCGCCGATCATCATCACCTTCACGTCGCGGTAGATGCGTTCGACGCGCGTGCCGCGCATATAGCCCATGCCGCCGAGTGTCTGCACCGCGGCGTCGGCGCAGAACTGCATGGTGCGGGTGGCGAAATTCTTCACCATGGCGATCTGCGCAACGGGCGACTCGCCGGCGGCGAGGCGGGCCGCCAGATCGTCGAGCCAGGCGCGGGTGGCTTCGATGCGTTCAGCCATGTCGATCAACTTGTGGCGGACCACCTGGTGATCGGCCAGGCGCTGGCCGAAGGTGTGGCGTTGTTGTGCCCACTCCAGCGCATCGTGATAACAGACCATGGCGGCGCCGCAGGCCGATGCCGCCAGGCCGAGGCGCTCGTTGTTGAAATTCTTCATGATGATCGGGAAGCCCTGGCCTTCCCGGCCGATCAGGTTCCCGGCCGGCACCCGGCAGTCGTCGAAATGCAGGGTCGCCGTGTCTGAAGCCCACCAGCCCATTTTCTTCAGGGGGGTGCGGGTGAAACCGGGTGGGTCTTGGTCACCTCGTCTCTCGATCAACAACAGGGAAACTCCGCCCGCGCCGGGACCGCCGGTGCGCACCGCGACCGTGTAGTAATCGGCGCGCATGCCGGAAGTGATGAAGGTCTTGCTGCCGTTCACCACATAGTCGTTGCCTTCGCGCCGCGCGCTGGTGGCGAGCCGCGCAACATCCGAACCGCCGCCCGGCTCGGTGATCGCCAAGGCGCTGATCGCCTCGCCGGCAAGTATCGGCGGCAGCACGCGCGCCTGCAATTCGGCTGAACCCGCAGCAGCGATCGGCGGTGCGCCTATGGTGTGCGAGAACAGGCTGGCACCGACGCCACCGCTGCCGCACCAGGCGATCTCTTCGAACAGGATCAGGCGCAGGAAGGGGTCGTCATTCACCCCACCGTATTCTTCGGGAAACCCAATGCCGAGCAGCCCCGCTGCGGCGGCCTGGCGATACAGCTCACGCGGAAACTCTCCGGCCTCGTCCCAGGCGTCGGCATACGGGGCAATCTCGCGGGCGACAAAGCGCCGCACCGTATCGCGGAAGGCGTGATGCTCTTCGGTGTAGCGGCGGCTAGGCGGGAGCAGCATCGCGAATACTTTCTCCAACAATCAGCGCCACTCGCTTGCCCGGCGCCACCTGGTCGCCGACACGGACATTCAGTTCACTGACGATACCGTCGCGGGACGCCGTCAACGTGTGTTCCATTTTCATCGACTCCAACACCAGCAATGGATCGCCGCGCCGCACCGGCTGGCCTTCGCTTACCAGCAGGACAATCACGCGGCCATTCATCGGCGGCAGCACCGCGCCGCTTTCCGCCAGTAGCTTCGACTGAGGCGGACGGCGCCCGAGATCCTCCACCATGACATTGCGGCCGGCGACGTCCAGATGCAGGCGCACCGGGCTTTCCCAAGCGTAGGCGATGTTCAGCCGCAAGCCGTCGATGGAAATCTGCAACGCGTCATCGCTCAACCCGATGTGCTCGACATCTATGGATTTTTCACCGCTGGCGATGCGAAAACGCGCATCGCCGAGCGGGGTGATGACCACCGTGCCGAGGCTCAGCTCGAAGAGCGCACGCGCCTGGCCATTGCTGTGCCAGTTGGCCAGCCAAGGCTGCGGCAGGCACGCCGTGGCTTGCGCCAGGAACAGCAAGGCCGCTGCGGCCATTGCTTCGGCGGCAGGCGGGACGTCCAGGCTGTCGGAAAAATGCGCCGCCACGAAATCGGTGTTGGCGCGACCCTCGGAAAATTCCGGATGCTCCAAACAGCCGAGCAGGAAGGCCTTGTTGCTGGTCAGGCCCAGCACCACGGTCTCGCGCAACGCGGCGATCAGGCCGCGCCGCGCCTCCTCGCGGCTCTCGCCATGGGCAATCACTTTCGCCAGCAACGGATCGTAGTAGGCGGTGATCTCGTTGCCGTCGGCCAGCGCATGGTCGGTCCGCACCCCCGCTGCCGGCCGCCAGCGCAACAGGCGGCCGCTCTGGGGCAGGAAGCAGTGTTCGGCATCCTCGGCATACAGCCGCGCCTCGATGGCGTGGCCGCGGCTATGCAGTTGCTCCTGGGTGCACGGCAAGGGTTCGCCATTGGCCACCCGCAGCTGCCATTCGACCAGGTCGAGGCCCATGATCAATTCCGTCACCGGATGTTCGACCTGTAGCCGAGTGTTCATCTCCATGAAGTAGAACCGACCGTCCCGGTCGAGCAAAAACTCGACGGTGCCGGCGCCGACGTAGCCGGCCGTCCTCGCCGCGGCGCAGGCCGCGGCACCCATGGCGGCGCGCAGCTGCGGCGTGACCGCCGGCGAGGGCGCCTCTTCGATAACCTTCTGGTGGCGCCGCTGCACCGAACAGTCGCGCTCGAACAGGTGGATGACGTTGCCATGAGTGTCGGCGAAAATCTGCATCTCGACATGACGGGCGCCGCTGACCAGCCGCTCCAGGATCAGCGTGTCGCTGCCGAAAGCCGCCGTAGCTTCCGAGCGCGCCGAAGCCAGCGCCGCCGGCAGCTCGGCAGCCTGAGCGACACGCCGCATGCCGCGCCCGCCGCCGCCGGCCGAAGCCTTGATCATCAATGGAAAGCCGATCCGCGCCGCTTCCGTCATCAGCCTCTGGTCCGACTGTTCTTCGTCCTGATACCCTGGAATACACGGCACCCCGGCCGCCAGCAGGCGACGCTTGGCGCCGGCCTTATCGCCCATGAGCCTGATCGCCCGCGGCGGCGGGCCGATGAACAGCACGCCGGCAGCCGCGCAGCGTTCGGCGAATTCGGCGTTCTCGGAGAGGAAACCATAGCCCGGGTGCAGCGCATCGGCCCCACTCTTGCGGCAGGCCAGTATGATCTTGTCGATGTCCAGATACGACTCCGCCGGCAGCCGCCCGCCGATAGCCACCGCCTCGTCGCAAGCCGCGGCGTGCGGCGAATTGCGGTCCGCCTCGGAATACACCGCCACGGTCGGATAGCCCAGCCGCCTCGCGGTACGGGCGACGCGAGTAACTATCTCGCCCCGATTCGCAATCAGTATCTTGGTGAACATCAACGACGCGGCGCGGTGCCCATCGCCTTGCTGATAATGCTCAGCATCACCTCATCCGCACCGCCGCCGATACTCGACAGGCGGATGTCGCGCAAGGCGCGCGAGATGTTGGTCTCCCACATATAGCCCATGCCGCCCCAGAATTGCAGACAGGAATCGGCCACCTCGCGGCCCAGCCGGCCGGCCTTGAGTTTGGCCATCGAGGCCAGCAGGGTGACGTCTTCGCCCCCGACCAGGCGGCCGGCGGCGTCGTGCACCAGGGCGCGCAGGGCCTCGATCTCGGTCTTCAACTCGGCCAGGCGGAAATGCACATATTGGTTGTCGAGCACGGACTGGCCGAAGATCTGGCGCTGCCTCGTATACTCGATGGTGTCGTTGAGGATGCGCTCGAGCACCGTCCATTGCGCCGCGGCGAACAGGCGCTCCTCCTGGAACTGCTGCATCTGGTAGGTGAAGCCCATGCCTTCCTCGCCGATGCGGTAACGCTGCGGCACGCGCACGTCGTCGAAATACAGCTGCGCGGTGTCCGACGACCACATGCCGTGTTTCTTGAGTTTCTTCGCCACGCCGACGCCTTGCGTCTTCATCGGCACGCAAATCAGGGTCTTGTTCTTGTGCGGCGCGCCGTCCGAGGTGTTGACGAGCAGGCAGATCCAGTCGGCCTGAGTGCCGCTGGTGGTCCACATTTTGCCGCCGTTGATGATGTAGTCGCCGCCGTCGCCGTTTACCTTTCGCGCGGTGGTCTTGATCGAGGCGACATCGGAACCCGCGCCCGTCTCCGAGACTCCGAGGCAGGCGACGAAATCGCCGGCGATGGAAGGCGCGAGGAATTCCCGGCGCAGTTCGTCGGAGCCGAAGCGCGCCAAGGCCGGCGTCGCCATGTCGGTCTGCACGCCGATGGCCATCGGCACGCCGCCGCAGCGGATGTGGCCGAGGGCTTCGACGAAAGCCAGTTGGTAACTGTAGTCCAGTCCCATGCCACCGTATTCCTGCGGCTTGTTGATGCCGAGGAAGCCGGCCGTTCCCATTTTCTTGAAGACCTCGTGGGCGGGGAAAATCTCGTCCGCTTCCCATTGGTCCACGAAAGGGTTGATCTCCGTATCGATGAATTTCTTCAGCGAGCGTTGTAGTTCGATATGTTCCGGACCATAGAGCATTAGTGTCTCCCGACTGCGAACTGGATGGGGCGTAGCTTTCTGGCTTCGGCCTCGCGGCAGATCGACAGCACATACGCCAGTACCCTACAGGTATCGCGCGGGTCGATGATGCCGTCGTCGAGCAGCAGGCCGCTGGTGTATAGCGCCGATGACTGGCGCTCGAAGGTGGCGATGATCTTCGCCTCCAGCGCCGCCAGTTCCTCCGCGGCAGCGGTGCTTGTGGCGGCGTCGGCGCCTTTGCGCCTGGCCTTGGCCTCCATCACCAGGCGCATGGTCATAGCCGCCTGCTCGCCGCCCATCACCGCGGTCTTGGCATTCGGCCAGGAGAAGGCGAAGCGCGGCTCGAAGGCCCGCCCGCACATGCCGTAGTTGCCCGCGCCGAAGGACGCGCCGATGTGCAGAGTGATTTGCGGCACGTTGGCGTTGGCGACGGCCTGGATCATCTTGGCGCCATGCTTGATCATGCCGGCCGTTTCGGAATCCTTGCCGACGATGTAGCCTGTCGTGTTCTGTAGATAGACCAGGGGCGTGCCGCTCTGGCAGCACAGTTGGATGAACTGCGAAGCCTTGGTGGCGCCGGCCGGGTCGATCGGCCCGTTGTTGCCGATGATGCCAATGGGATGTCCGTCGAGATGGCCATGGCCGCATACCGTGGAGACGCCATAGAGCGGCTTGAAGTCGAGGAAGTCCGAGGCGTCGACGATGCGGGCGATCACCTCGTGCACGTCGTAGGGCTTCCTGCTGTCGAGGGGCACCAGGGCCAGCAGTTCCTCGCTGTCGTAGGCAGGCGCACTGCCCTGCGGCTCACCCGCAAGAGGTGCGAAGGCATCGAAGTTCCTGAATATTTCGCGCGCCAGGCGGATGGCGTCGACATCGTCCTCGGCCAGGTATTCGCACAGGCCGGTCTGCGTCGCATGCATCTCGGCGCCGCCGAGCTCCTCCTCGCCGGCCTCTTCGCCGGTCGCCGCCTTGAGCAGCGCCGGCCCGGCGAGAAAGGCCCGGGCACGACCGCGCACCATCACCACGAAATCGGACATGCCCGGCATGTAGGCGCCGCCGGCAGTGGATGAGCCATGCACGACGGTGACGACCGGGATGCCGGCGGCGGAGAGGCGCGTCAGCCCGCAGAACAAGCCGCCGCCGTGGATGAAGTCCTCGACCCGGTAGCGCAGCAGATTGGCGCCCGCCGATTCGACCAGGTGCAGCAGCGGCAACCTGTTCTCCTGCGCGATCTTCAGCAGGCGCAACACCTTGTCCAGACCCCTGGGCTGGATGGCGCCGGCATCGATGCCGGCATCCGAGGCCATCAGCATGCAGCGCACTCCGGACACATAGCCGATGCCGCCTATCAGGCCGCCGCCGGGGATGGTCTTGTCGGGATCGGGCTGATCCTGGCACCAGCCGGCGACAGTGGCGAGTTCGAGGAAGGGCGCGCCGGGGTCGAGTGCCCTTGCCACGCGCTCGCGCGGCAGCAGGGCGCCGCGCTTGTCGAACAGCGGCCTGGCCTTCTCCGAGGCGGCGCGGGTGCGTGCTTCCACGGCGCGGAAGTCAGCGATCAGTTGCAGCCAAGCGGCGCGGTTCGCGACGCTGGCAGAGCTGGCGGGGTCAAGGCTGGATTCGATGTGCGGCATTATTCGTCGGCCATCCAGGCGGGCGGCCGATACAGCGGAAAGCCGTTGTAAGGCTGGGAACGCTTGTGCGAAGTCAGCGGCCAGGTATGGCGCGCATTGGGCACACCGCCGTCGATGCGCAGGCAGGCGCCGGTGACAAAGGCCGCCGCTTCGGAAAGCAGGAAGACCACGGCGGCGGAGACCTCGGACTCTGTGCCGAAACGCTGCAAGGGCACCTTGCGCTTGAGCGTCTTGGTCAGCGCCTGGAACTCGACCGGATAGGTGTCGAAGCCGCTGGAGGCGATCCAGCCCGGCGCCACGGCATTCACCCGCACCCCGGCGCCGGCCCATTCGCAGGCGGCCGTCTCGGTAAAGTTGAGCATGCCGGCCCGCGCCGCGCCCGAATGGCCCATGCCGGGCATGCCGTTCCACATGTCGGCGATGACGTTCACGATGGCGCCGCCGTTTTGCTCCATCCACTGCGTGTAGCACTCGCGCGCCATCAGGAAGCCGCCGGTGAGATTGTTCCTTACCACCGTCTCCCAGCCTTTCAGCGAGATATCCTTGAGCGGCGACGGAAATTGTCCGCCGGCATTGTTGAACAGGCCGTCGATGCGGCCGTGTTCCGTGATCACCGCGGCGACCGTCTCCCTGACGGCTGTCTCTTCGCGGATATCGCAGGCATGGCAAGTGACCCGCGCCTGGGGAAACGCGGCGGCGATCTCCTCGCGCACGGCGTCGAGCTTGTCGGGTTTGCGCCCCAGCAGCGCCAGCGCAGCGCCCAGGCTGGCCAGTTCGTGGGCGGTGCAGCGGCCGATGCCGGAGCCGCCACCAGTGATGATCACCGTGCGCTGGCGAAACAGCTCCGGACG
>Ga0172379_10002901_pt1 | contig 28742 bp, 22 predicted proteins | sample GrowelOW334metaG_FD_119756 | JGI IMG/M metagenome (GOLD analysis project Ga0172379, IMG submission 119756) | Groundwater microbial communities from an aquifer near a municipal landfill in Southern Ontario, Canada - Groundwater well OW334 metaG | ecosystem: Environmental > Aquatic > Deep...
CGACACCGAGCGGCTCGCGGCGTGTGTAGAGCAACTGGCTCGGCAGATCGTGCGGGAGGGTTTGTCCGCCGAGCAGATAGCTGAGGCCGCCGAAAAATCGGAAGATGTCCGCCGTGCGCTGCACCTCGCCGGTGGCCTCGGCGAGCGTCTTGCCCTCTTCGCGCGTGAGCAACTCGGCCAGCTCGGGCTTGCGCGCCTCGATGAGCTGCGACGCCTTGCTCAACACGCGCCCGCGCGCGACGGAAGTCGTGGCCGCCCAGCCGGGGAAAGCCACCTTTGCCGCCGCTACAGCCGCGACGGCGTCCGCGCGTCCGCCCTGCGGATACTGTGCGACGGACTCGCGGGTGTCTGCGGGATTGAGGTTGGTAAAGGTCTGGCCGGACTGGGCGGGCACCCACTCGCCGCCGATGAAGTTTTGATAGCTGCGCACAGGCGCGTCTTAGCACGGGCGCGGCGGCGCGGGAAGCGGGTTCGTCATTTCACGCAGTGCGCGATGTCCGCGTCTTCCCGGCCTCCGGGCTCATGCCTATTTTTTGGCCGGCGATTTGGCGGGAGCCGGCGCGCCCGCCGGAATCACCTGCGGCGGCAACGCAACACGCGGCACGGCGGGAAACGCGCCGTAGGATTTGTTGCCGATCGTATCCGCCGGCCCGGCGAAATGCGGACCACCGGCGGCCACCGGCCCCATGCTGCGGCCCAGCTGCCCCGGCCCGACCCAGAAGGAGTAGAGGCTCGCGTTCTTCACATGGAAGCGCAGCCGCACAGTCCGCCCGAAAAGCCCCGCCTGCGCGAGGTTCTGGATTCCGTTCTGCCAGCTCACGCCCATCAGCGTTTGATCGGCGCTCGCCGGAACGGCGTTATCGCGGGAGAACGCCTGGAACGATTCCTTCTTCGCGTCGTTCTTCGTCACGGTGATGGGGCGTCCGTCCTGGTGCAGGATCTCAACGCGGATTTCGCCGTCGGGCGCGTTGGTCTTCATGTTCAGGAACATGTAGCTGGCGTTGAACTTCAGGGGCCGGGTTGTCAACACGCCGCCCTCCGGTCCCGCGTCCATCGAGGCAAAACCGTCGCGCCGCAGGAACGCCAGGCCCATCGCGCCGCCCGCGTCGCGCTTGTCCGGCGCACCCGCCCGGCCGCTGAAGTAGAACCAGAGATTCCGGCCCACGACCTGGAAGCCGCCCGCGACAGACTGCACGTTGCCCCAGTTCCAGTCGCCTTTCCTTTCGGACACATCGAGGAACGGCCGGCGGTCGGGCCGGTCCCAGTGGAAACCGTCGCGGCTGAAACCGAGCCAGACGGAATTCGGCTTGGGCCGGCCGGCGGGAATGTTGTTGTCCCCGCGCCAGACCGTGAAGAGGCCGACCATCAGGCTCTCGTAGGCGACGGCGTCGAGGTTGTAGAGCTGGGGCAGGACCTTGAGGTCGTCGCGCAACGGATCAAGCCGGTCCGCGCCCACCCACAGGGTCGGCTCGGTGATGTCCTTCCACTGCGGCCCGGCGAGGAGGTCCTTCACCTCCCAGTAACGGCGCACGCGCTGTCCCGCCGACCCGTGGCGCAGGCTGTAAACCCACTCCCTGCGGAACGGATTCCAAAACACCGTGCTGCGATCACCCGCCGGGCCGGTGCGCAACACACGGGGCCCCCAGTGAATGCCGTCGTCCGAGAAATGCAGCGACAGGCCGAACTGCTTCCCCTCCTCGTGCGAGCGCCACATTTTGTAACGGCGCTTCGGGTCGGGATCGCTCTGGTCCAGCCACACGGTCGCGGCATCGCGCGGATCGGTCTGCACGAGGTTGCTGCCGGGGACGACGCCCAGGTCGGGCTTCTCCCAGTCGAGGCCGTTGGTCGAGACGGCCAGCGCGGTGCCGCGCCCGTAACCGGCCATGTAGTAGGCGGCGAAGACCGGCTGCATCCTGAACAGTTCACGCGGGAAGGCGTCCTCGAGCAGCCAGCGGTTCAACCGCCGGAGCTTCTCGCCCTGCGGGTTCTGCGCGAGCAACGCGACGGAGCGATCCGACAGCTTCACGCTCCCGAAGCGTTTCACCTCGTGCAGCAGCGGCCCGGCGATGAGGCGGTTCAGTTCGGCGGCCAGCAGCTTCTGCATCGCCTCGAGGGCCGGCTGGGCCGTGCCCTTGAAATCGTTGAGCTTTGCCCTCGCCTCGGCGGACAGGCTCTCGCCGATGAACGCGCCGAGGAGATTGGTGCCCGGCTTCAACCGCTCCAACAGGCTGAACACGTCCTGAACCTCGGACGGACGGAAGGCGGGCGGCGTGATCCAGTTCATCGGGTCAAGCCAGACGCCGTCGCTGAACGGCATGGCCATCGGGCCGCCGGCTTTCTCCCATTCCTTCTCCGGCTTGAGCACCGGGTTGTTCGAGTAAAGCGTCGCGCTGTGCCAGGTGCGCCCGAGCGTGTTGCTCTCGATGAGGAAGTCGTCCACGAACAACTGCCGCCCGCCCGTGATGTCAATGACCGGAGGCGGGTTGCTCAGGCAGGGCACCAGCATCGGCTCGCCGAGTTTGAATTCATCCTTCGGCGGCCAGACTGCTGGCAGCAGGATGCCGTTGTAAAGCGTCTCGCCCGGCGGCGGAGCGGACGGAGCGGCGGAAGCCGGCGTCTGCGCCGTGAGCAGCGGCGGGGGCGCGGTGCTGGTGCCGGATGCCGCCGCCGTGCGGTTGGTCATCTGGTAAATGGCGTTCGACTGCGCGGGCGACAACACCGGAACCGGCGGCGCGATCACCGGTGCATTGCTCAACGCGGACAACAGCGCGGGTCCGGGCTTGTCCGCACGGGCGGCCGGGCCGCTGGTGGAAGTCTTGGAGCCAAAGCCGCCGTTGGCCAGCACCCAGCCGAGGATGCCGCCACCAAGCACCGCCACCGCCAGCCAGTGCCACGGAACTCCGCCCCGGGCGGCTGCCGGCACAGTGGCGGGAACGGCGGGGGAAGCGGCGACGGCTGGCTTCGCCGCCGGCGCGGACGGGACGTGTTTGCGCTTGTTCTTCTTTGACACGCGGCGATTAAGCCAAAGCCCCCAGCCGACGCCATACGTTTTTCACCGGAGCGGAGGAGCGAGGCCCCGCCCCGGCTTCAACCGCCCAGATAGGCGCTCTTCACCTGCGGGTTCGTGCGCAGCTTCGCCGACTCGTCCTGCAGGATGACGCGGCCCGTCTCCAGCACGTAGCCGAAGCGCGAGACTTCCAGGGCGAGGTTCGCGTTCTGCTCGACGAGCAGGACCGTGATGCCCTGCTGGCGGTTGATCTCCACGATCTTCTCGAAAATGGTCTTCACCAGCAGCGGCGCGATGCCGAGGGACGGTTCATCGAGCATGAGGAACCTGGGCTTGCTCATCAGCGCGCGCCCGATGGCCAGCATCTGCTGCTCACCGCCGGAGAGCGTCCCGGAGACCTGCCTCTCCCGCTCCTTCAGGCGCGGGAAGACGTTGAACACGTAATCCATGTCTGTCGCGATGCCCGCCTTGTCGCTGCGGAGATACGCGCCCATCTGGAGGTTCTCCAGCACGGTGAGGTTGGCGAAGACCATGCGACCCTCGGGCACATGGGCGAGGCCGAGCTTCACGATTTCATGCGCGGGCAACTTGGTGATGTTGCGGCCTTCGTAGATCACTTCGCCGGATGCCGCAGTCTGCAAGCCGGAGATGGCGCGCAAGGTCGTCGTCTTTCCCGCGCCGTTGCCACCGATGAGCGTGACGATGTCCCCCTGCTTCACGGACAGGGAGACGCCGTGGAGCGCGGCGATGGCACCGTAGCTGACGGAAAGATTTTTGACTTCGAGCATGGGATCAACAGCGAAGGCGCGAAGGCGCGAAGGATGAAAGGCAAAGCTCCGCCGCGATCGGTTTCCTGCTTCGCGTCCTGGCGTCTTCGCTGTTCATTTCACAACCTCCTCGCCCAGGTAGGCCTCGATCACCTTCGGGTTCTTCCTCACTTCCACCGGCGTTCCTTCCGCGATCTTCACGCCGTAGTCGAGCACGGCGATGCGCTCGCAGATTCCCATCACCACCTGCATGTCGTGCTCCACGAGCAGGACCGCGAGGCGATACTTGTCCTTGATGAAGCGGATGAGCTGCATCAGCTCGACCTTCTCCGTCGGGTTCATGCCGGCCGCGGGCTCGTCGAGCAGCAGGAGCTTCGGCCGCGTGGCCAGGGCGCGGACGATTTCCAGCCGCCGCTGGTCGCCGTAGGGCAGGCTTTTGGCCGGCACGTCGGCGAACCGGCCGAGCTTGAAGATCTCCAGCATGTCCATGACCTGCGCGGCAATGTCCTTCTCCTCGTTGCGGAAAATCGGACCACGGGTGAGCGAGTGAACCACGCCGCTGACGACGTGCAGGTGGAAGGCGACCCGGACATTGTCGAAAACCGAGAGCGACGGGAACAGGCGGATGTTCTGAAACGTGCGCGCGATGCCGTGCTCGGTGATCTCGTAGGGCGCCAGGCCGTGGATGTCGTGGCCGCCGAACGCAATCGTCCCCTCGGTCGGCTCGTAAACACCGGTGATGAGGTTGAACACGGTCGTCTTGCCCGCGCCGTTGGGACCGATGAGGCCGAAGAGCTGTTCCGGCTGGATCCGGAGGTTCAGGGCGTTGACCGCCGTGAGGCCGCCGAAACGGATCGTGCAGTTGCGCACATCAAGCAGCGGGGCGGAACTGGGCGGGCCGTCGGACATTGCTGGGCGGATGAATCAGTCGCCGAAGCGGCCCGCTACCGGGCGGCCTTGAGCCGTTTGCATGACGGACCGGGCTTCAGCACGGGCGAAGGCTGGCGCATCTTCCACATGGTCACAAGCCGAGTTTTGCGCCGTCCCGCAGCAGCTTCCGGCAGAAATCCACGCTGCGTTCCAGCTCCGCCTTTTGGAAGTCCTGCTCCGCAAGCTGCCGCTCGCGGCCGGGCGGCGGTGAAAAGGGTTCGCGCGGCTCACCGGCGCGGGCGAGACGCAGCATCCCCGCCAGCGTCTGCGGCGTGGCATGCGGATAGGCGTCCCAGAAAAAATCCCGGAGAACCGGCAGGAAAAACGGCCGGCCTGAGATCGTTTCCAGAATCACCGGCGCATGTGGACACAGCTCGGCGAAGCGCCGGAAAAACACCGACCAGTCCACAAGGCCAGCGCCCACGGAAGCCCATTGCAGCGTCACGCCCTCGGGCGTCTCCCAAAGATACGAATCGCGGATGCCGGTGCAGACGGTGACGGGCCCGAGCGTTTCGAGCGCGGCCTGCGGCTCCTCCAGGGCCCAGAGCGCGTTGCCGGTGTCGAGCGTCGCGCCCACGAAGTCGCGGCCCGCCGCGTCAATGAGTTCGAGCAGTTCGGTGGAGTTCATGTCCCCCGCGTGGTTCTCGACGGCGATCTTGATGCCCGCGTCGAGCGCCTCGCTGCGCACGCGCCGGAGCACCGCAACCGTCTCCGCAATGCGTGCGGCGATGCCGCCGGGACCGCGCCGGTCATCCACTTTTCCCAGCACGCAGCGCGCGACGGGCGAGCCAAGCGCCCTTGCGATTCGCAGGCATAGGCGAAGTTGCTCCTCCGCCGTGCCGCGGCGCGGGTCAAAAATCACCGACGCCGGGCAGATGCTCAACATCCCGGCGTAGAGCGTGATGCCGAGATCGTCGGCGCGGCGCTTGAGGTCGCGAAGATCCGCGTCGGCCAGCGACTCATACACATCGAAGTCCGAGAAGAGCACGGCGTCGAGCCGGAGCGTGGCGGCGTAGTCGAGGACCCGGCCGGCCTTCCAGCCGAGGGCGCGGATGGCGTAGTTGTCGAGGCCGAGCTTGGGCCGGAACGGTTCTTTCATGAGAGGCGCGTGAGGATTGACGCCCATCGGCCTGCGTTTGCAAAGCGCGAAACCGCCCGCTAGCGTCGCCGCTCGTGAAACTGATTTCCTGGAACGTCAACGGCCTGCGCGCCGTGCTGAAGAAGAACTTCCTCGACTACCTCGCCGGGGAAAATCCCGACGTGCTCTGTCTGCAGGAGACGAAGTGCACGCCCGATGACGTGGAGCAGCTCTGGCCGGCGGATTACACGACGTATTGGAATTCCGCCGAGAAGAAGGGCTACAGCGGCACGGCGATCTTCACGAAGGAGCGACCGTTGAAGGTCATCAACCACATCGACATCGTCGAGCACGACCGCGAGGGCCGCGTCATCACGGCCGAATATCCGGGCTTCCACCTTGTGAATGTCTATGTGCCGAACTCCAAGCGCGAGCTGACGCGCCTGCCGTATCGCCAGCAGTGGGACAAGGATTTCCTCGCCTACCTCAAGAAGCTGGAGAAGGCGAAGCCCGTCATCTGGTGCGGTGATCTGAACGTGGCGCATACGGAAATTGACCTGGCGAACCCGAAGGCCAACGTGAAGAACCACGGCTTCACGCCGGAGGAACGCGGGGGCTTCGACGCCTTCGTGGGCGCGGGCTTCGTGGACACGTTCCGCGAGTTTGAAAAAGGCGGCGGGCATTACACCTGGTGGAGCCCGATGGGCGGCGCTCGCTCGCGGAACGTTGGGTGGCGGCTGGATTATTTCCTCATCAGCGCCACGCTGCGACCGAAGCTGAAGTCCGCGTTCATCCGGCCGGACGTGCTAGGCAGCGACCATTGCCCGGTGGGCATCGAGTTAAAGTAGCCGCCGCACTCCGTTCGGCGTCCACGCTTCAGCGTGCCCACAAGCGGGACACCCTGAAGGGTGGACACCGAACTGTTGCCGCCTACGCTCATCTGGCTTTGGGCACACTGCGGGAGTTCTTCAGATAATACAGGTGCCCGTCCTCCGCGCCCGCCAGCAGGTCAGGGATGCCATCGCCATTCCAATCCACGACCGTCGGGCTGACGTCGTGGCTGGCGACGTTTTTGTCGGCGAGCTTGCCCATGTCCTTGAAGAGGAACTTGCCGTCACGCGCGTCCACCTGGCGGAGGAAGTTCGCGTTCTCGCCGTTGAGCAGCAGGTCGAGCTTGCCGTCGCCGTCCCAGTCCACGACGCAGAGTTTGCGCCGACCGCTCTTGCCGGCGGTGCCGGCGTTGAGGCGGAGCGGCTGGTCTTTCTCGTCGCAGAAAATGCGCTTGGGCGGGAGCAACACGAGCTCGCCGTCGCGCTTTGCCCGCTCGAAGAAGGCGAGGTAGCCCTCGGTGTCGAGCATCACGAGATCGGTGAGGCCGTCTCGGTTCCAGTCCACGGCGAAGGGGGTGGTGCGCCATTGCGTGAGCAGTTCCTTGCCTTGCGGACGCAGCCAGCCCCACGTGAGCGTCGGGGCCGGGCCGTTCCACTCGACTTCGACCGGTTGCGCGGCGGCGAGCTTCGGGGCCTTGCGCGTGCCGACATTTTTGAACCATACGACCTTGCCGAGAATCGAGTTCACGATGAGGTCGGGCAGGCCGTCGCCGTCCCAGTCCGCGACGCTCAAGGTGGTGTAGCCCCACTTCGCCTCGGCGGGGCCTTGGATGCTGCCGTTCGGGCCGGCCATGAAGCGGATGACCTTGCCGCCGGCTTCGAGCCGGCGCGGCGCGGCCCATTTGGGCTGCTCGACGCTGGGGCCGCTGAGGTTCTCGAAGAACTCGACGTAGCCCGCCGTGTTGCCGCAGAGGATGTCCGTGTCGCCGTCGCCGTCCCAATCAATGCCCACGGGCGTGGCGAGCGCGCCGCACTTGAGATCGTCGGCCTCCTGCTGGAAGTAGCGCGGCGCGAGAAACTGCGGCGTGCGGTCGGCGGCGAGCCTGCCCGTGTTCAGCAACAGCGCGACGCGGCCATCCTCGTCGCCCACGATAAGGTCCGGGTGGCCGTCCTTGTTCCAGTCGAACGCGACCGGGACGATCATCTCCAAGTCCATCGTGAGTGGCTGGCCGTCCGGCAGCTTGAGCCGGCGGCCCGGCGCGTAACGCGGCTGCGTGCGCGTGCCGATGTTCTCGAAGTAAGTGAAGCCGTCGAGGAACTCGCCGCAGAGCAGGTCGAGGTCGCCGTCGCCGTCGAAGTCCACGAAGTTCGGCGACGGGCAGCCGAAAGTGTCCACCGGCGCGCCGCCGGCCTCGATCTTGCGCGGGGCGTCGTAACGCGGCGCGGCGGTGGAGCCGAGGTTGCGCAGCAGATACACGAAGCCGTGCAACGGGCCGTTGGTCCACTTGCCCGCGCGATCCCACGCGTCGTCCCAGCCGTAATCACTCCAATCCTCGACGCCCACGACGAGGTCGAGCGCGCCATCGCCGTCGTAGTCGGCGTAGCGCCATTGGTTGTGGCGGATGCGCGGGCCTTTGGTGGCCCTGGGGTTGACGAGGTTGGTGTGGATGTTCGCGGGCAGGCCGAGCTTGAGCGACTTCGCCAAGCCGGCGGTGAGGAAGTCGGGATACTCGGTCGCGGGCGAGAGCACGCGCACCCGCCCGTCAACGTAGGAAGGCGTGACGTATGGAACCGCCTGGCTGACACGGCGCGCAGGAGGGAAGATCAGAAAGGGATTCTTCGCCGTGTCGGTGTTTGGGTTGGCAAAAAGCCAGACGCCGTTGAACGGCTTGTCGGGGCAGGCGACAAAAAGGTCAAAACGGCCATCGCCGCGTGCGTCCGCCGGCACAGGCCAGGCCCACAGGCCGACGCCGAGATCGACGGTCAGGCCCGGGTTGTTGAACTTCACGCGCTCGAGCGCATGAGCGGGAGAGGTGAGAACGAAGCAGGCGACGAGGCATCGGAACAAGGCTTTCATGCATTGACGGAAGTCGCGGGAAGCGTCGGAGGTGGAGGGAAGCGCGTCAAGTCCCGCAGGCTGGCAGCAATTTCGTCGCTCCCTGTCGTGCGGCGTGTCTGCGCCGGCTTTCCAAGCCGCCCGTCCAAGCTGTCCGGGACCATTTGATCCCGCCCTGAATTCGCAGGCGTTTCGGGCAAAAGCAGCACCGGAATGAAAACCTCCCTGGAAAACTCCTGTTGCCTTTTCTCCCGCCGCTCGTGTAGAAGCGCGCGCTACTCATGGGCAAAGCACTCATCATTGCCGAGAAGCCGTCCGTCGCCGGCGACATCGCCAAAGCGCTCGGTGGTTTCCAAAAAGACAAGTCCGGCGAATTCTACGAGAGCGCCACGCAGATCATCTCGTCGGCGGTCGGCCATCTCCTCGAACTGGGCGTGCCCGAGGAGCACGACATCAAGAAGGGCAAGTGGACCTTCACCCATCTGCCGCACATCCCGCCGCGCTTCGCGCTGAACCCCATCGAGAAGTCCGCCGACCGCCTCAAAGTCCTCCAGCGCCTCATCAAGCGGAAGGACGTGGACACGCTCATCAACGCCTGCGACGCCGGGCGCGAGGGCGAGTTGATCTTCCGCCGCATCACCGAATACACGAAGGCCAGGCAGCCCATCCAGCGGCTCTGGCTCCAGTCCATGACCGCCGGGTCCATCCGCGACGGCTTCGCGCAGCTCCGCACGGACGCCTCGATGCGTCCGCTCGCCGACGCCGCCGAGAGCCGCGCCGAGGCCGATTGGCTCATCGGCATCAACGGCACGCGGGCGATGACCGCGTTCAACAACAAGACCGGCGGCTTCAACCTCACGACGGTCGGACGCGTGCAGACGCCCACGCTGGCCATCCTCGTCGAGCGCGAGGCGAAGATCCGCAAGTTCGTCGCGCGCGACTACTGGGAAGTGCTCGGCACGTTCGACGCGAAGGCCGGCCAATACGAAGGCCGCTGGTTCGACGAGAAGTATCAGAAGAACCCCGCCAAGGACGCCGACGCCGAAATCAAAGCCGAGCGTCTCTGGACGAAGGCCGAGGCCGACGCGCTCGCCACGAAGTGCCTCGGCAAGCCGGGCATCGTCACCGAGGAGAGCAAGCCCAGCACGCAGCTCTCGCCCGGGCTTTACGATCTCACCACGCTCCAGCGTGAGGCGAACGGCCGCTTTGGCTTCAGCGCCAAAAACACCCTCGGCCTCGCGCAGGCGCTCTACGAGAAGCACAAAGTCCTCACCTACCCGCGCACCGACGCCCGCGCCCTGCCGGAGGATTACATCCCCACGGTGAAGAAGACGCTCGACTCGTTGCGCGACCTCGCCGGCTACAGCGTTCCCGCCGAGAAGATTCTCACGAGCGACTGGGTGCGCCCGAACAAGCGCATCTTCAACAACGCAAAAATTTCCGACCACTTCGCCATCATCCCCACCGGCGTGCTGCCCAAAGGCCTGTCCGAGCCGGAGCAGAAACTCTACGACCTTGTCACGAAACGCTTCCTCGCCGTGTTCTTCCCGGCGGCGGAGTTCCTCGAGACCACGCGCATCACGCGCGTCGAGGGCGAGCCTTTCAAGAGCGCCGGCAAGGTGCTCGTGAAGGCCGGCTGGCTCGAAGTTTATGGCAAGGAAGCCGCCACGGATGACGACGCGCCCAGCCTCGTGCCCGTCGAGCAGGGCGAGCACGTGAAGACCACGGACGTTGTCGTGAAGGGCAGCCAGACCAAGCCCCCGGCGCGCTTCACGGAAGCCACGTTGCTCGGCGCGATGGAGAGCGCCGGCAAGCTCGTCGAGGACGACGAACTCCGCGAGGCCATGAGCGAGCGCGGCCTCGGCACGCCCGCCACCCGCGCCGCCATCATCGAAGGCCTGCTCTACGAGCAATACCTCCACCGCAACCAGCGCGAGCTGGTGCCGAGCGCGAAGGCCTTCACGCTCATGGCGCTGCTCAACGGCCTCAGCATCCCGGAGCTGACCAAGCCCGAGCTGACCGGCGACTGGGAGTTCAAACTCCGTCAGATGCAGCGCGGCCAGCTCCCGCGAGACCAGTTCATGGCCGAGATCCGCGCCCTCACCGAGCGCATCGTCGGGCAGACGAAGGCCTACGAGCACGACACCATCCCCGGCGACTTCGGCAAGCTCACCGTCCCCTGCCCCAAGTGCGGCGGCGAAATCCACGAGAACTACAAGAAGTTCCAGTGCCAGAAGTGCGACTGGAACATGTGGAAGACCATCCTCGGCCGCGCCTTCGAACTGCACGAGGTCGAGACGCTCCTGCGCGAGAAGCAGGTCGGGCCGCTCCAGGGTTTCCGCAGCAAGCAGGGCTTCCCCTTCGCCGCCGTGATGAAACTCTCGCCCGAGGGCGAGGCGAAGTTCGACTTCGGCAACGACAACAAGGACGACGAGAACGCCGCGCCCGTGGACTTCACCGGCAAGGAGCCGCTCGGCCAGTGCCCCAAGTGCAAGGAAGGCCGCGTCTTCGAGAACGGGATGAACTACGTCTGCGAGCGGGCGACCGGCGCGGACCGGAAGTGCGACTTCCGCACCGGGGCCATCATCCTCCAGCAGCCCATCGAGAAGCCGCAAATCGTGAAGCTGCTCGCGGAGGGCAAGACGGATTTGCTGAAAGGCTTCGTGTCGAAGAAGACGGGCCGCAAGTTCGAGGCGTTCCTGAAGTTCGACGGCGCGAAGGTCAGCTTCGAGTTCGCACCGCGCGTGCGAAAGTTCCCGGCCAAGGGCGCGAAGGCCGACGCCACGCCCGCCGTGAAGCTCGACTTCACCGGCCAGGAGCCGCTGGGCAAATGCCCCAAGTGCAAGGGCAACGTCTTCGAGGGGCCGGAGAGCTACCTTTGCGAGCGCAGCCAGCTCGACGCGAAGAAATGCACCTTCAAGACCGGCAAGGTGGTGCTGCAACAGCCCGTGGACCGCGAGCAGGTGAAGAAGCTCCTCGCCACCGGCAAGACCGACCTCCTCACGCAGTTCATCAGCAAGGCCGGCAAGCCCTTCCCCGCCCACCTCAAGCTCGCCGAGCGAGGGAAGGTGGAGTTTGAGTTTCAGGAGCGTTGATCGACTCCGGCGGCAGCCTAGCAAGCGGGGCTGTTAGATGAGCGTGGCGTTCCGAAACCAAGCAAACAGAGCCGAATCCTGACAACTCCGGGTTAAACACTTGTAAGCCTGCATTCGCAAGCCATGAGCACTCCCGATCCTGCGGAGCAACGACACGCACAAGCGTTCCAGCACACGTTGCAGAATCGCGCCGAGGTTTTGGCGAGCGAGGTGTGCGGCTGTTACTTTTGCTTCAACACATTCGGACCCTCTGCTGTGCGTGAGTGGTATGATGAAATTGATGGACGCATCGTAGTTCACTCCGAGGGGCAAACAGCCCGCTGCCCGCACTGCCACCTTGACGGAATCATCGGTTCCGCGTCGGGTTTTCCGATCACTCACGACTTGCTGGAGGAGTTGAGCCGCTACCACGACTGATTTGTTTTCTTGAGGCCGACGCTAGCTAAACCCTCGCCTTTAACTCGTCCGCGAGACTGCGGCTGCATGCCTCGCATACCGCTGCGTAGTCGCAACCTTCAAGTTGCGCGGCGCTCGCGCCGTTTCCTCCGCAGGCTGAAGCCTACGGCTACGGGCAAGCCTTCACGGCTTCACCACCCGTCTCGAATCAGCCCCGCGTCCTCCCTCACCCTAACCCTCTCCCGCTGGGAGAGGGAAAGCGCTCGCCGCCTGCTCGTGCAGCCGGGCGCTTTACTTCGCTGAGACGCGGACTGAGTGGCTCCCTCTCCCAGCGGGAGAGGGCCGGGGTGAGGGAGAAAGCGCGCAGTTTTCCCTCCGGCGTCCGCCCCAACCCTGCGTAGTTGCAACCTTCAGGTTGCGCGTCCCTCCCGCCGTTTCCCGCGCAAACCCGGTAGGGTGAGACTCTGTCGAACCCCATCTGCCGACGCAGGAGGCGCGAGCGTAGCGAGCATCCCCGTTGTCCTGCCGTCCGGCGAGATGCTCGTTTCACTCGCCTCGCTTCGCTCGAAATGGGGTTCGACAGAGTCTCACCCTACCGGCAGTCCCATCGCAACCTTCAGGTTGCGCGTTCCTCGCGCCGTTTCCTCCGCAGGCTGAAGCCTGCGGCTACGAAGGGGATGCTCTCCGTCTCCACGACTCGAATCGGGATGCGATGAGCGAACCTCGGCGGCCTTGAGCCTACCGCAGCCGAATGTCCGGCGGCTGCGCCACGTAATCCGCCACCGTCAGCATCGCGTCGGGATGCAGCCGCAGCAGGGAGGCGGGGCAGGCGGGCGTGACCGGCCCGTGCAGGACGCGGCGCACCACCGCGCTCTGCCACGGGCGGTTGCAGTAAAACCGCAGCTTCCGCGACGCCAGGATTTCCTTCATCCCCACCGTCACGCAACGCAGCGGCACCACCTCGATCCCGCCGCCGACCGTGACGGAGTTGATGGTCCGCGTTTCGCGCGACAGCGACAGCACGCGCGTGGGCAGCGCGGCGAATTCCTCCACCGCAGGAGACGACGTGAGGAGTCCCTGACTTCCTTCCGCGTTCCGCGTTCCGCATTCCGCGTTTCCTTCGGGCGGTTCGTTGAACGCGATGTGCCCGTTGATGCCGATGCCGCCAAACGTCACGTCCACGCCGCCGCGCGAGTCGATGAGCCGCTGCACCGCCGCGCAGTCGCGCGGGTCGGGAAAGACGCGGTGCTCCGGCGGCGGCGCGAGCGCGGGATCGAGCAGCCCGTAGAACGCCCGTTCCATGTAGCCCCGGAAGCTCAACGGATGCGATGCCGGCACCCACTCATCGTCGTCCGTGAGGTATTCGTCCATGTTGATGAACACCACGTCGCGCAGGGACAGCCGTTCCTCGTTCAGCATCCGGGCGAGGATCGGAAACTGGTCCACCGGCCCCACCGGCACGATGAACGTCCCGCCGCGTCCCGCCGCCCGCGCGGCGAGGATTTCCTGTCTCATGACCTGCGCGAGATCCTGCGCAAGGGATGCCATGTCGCCCAGCGCGCGGACTTGAACGGGCGTGCCGTGGCCGAGCGCGTCAGCCGCGATTCGCAAGTAGGACAGTTCCAATTGCATGGTGCTATCGCTCGAAGCCGCAGTCATTGCTTCTCAAGAACCGCGTTCAGCACCTGATGATTTGGCTCACCCAGGATGTGAACTGACTGCTGCCACGGCTTGAACCCCTCAAGCTCAACCCGGACGCTCCGCTTGCCTTTCCGCAAGTGGAGCACGGGCAGCATCGTCGAAGGATTCCCGACGAACACATCGTCCACGTAGATGCGAGCCTGTTTGACACCCGTGTCGCCGGGCCCGGAAATGTTGAGTTCCAAATTGCCGTCGCGTGACTTGGAAACAGCCGGCCCGCTGACGCAGCCTGCAATCAGCGAGATGGTCAGAACTGCCAGGGCAACGAGGGATTTCATGCGGAACACGATAGTCAGTTGCTTTGTCGTAGGGAATCAAAATGCCAGTGCTGCTGCGGACACTTTCACCACCCTCATGTCATGCGCCCCGTCGGGCCGCGCGAATTCGTAGAACAGGTGCCACTGTCCGTTGGCGAACTTCGCGTCGAGGTAGCGCAGCGAGGTCGAGGTGTGCGGACTGGTGAATCGGGGGCCGTCCGGTGAAAGTGATTTCCAGTTCCGCAGGTCGGTCGAAACCGCCAGCGCGCACTTCTCCTCGTAGTTCTCCGCTTCGCTCGCGCTGCCGTCGTAGAAGGCGAGATACGATTTCGTAGGAGTCGAGGTGACGAGACTCTGACTTTGTTCCGCATTCCGCGCTCCGAGTTCCGCGTTTGAAGTGAGCCTCCTCACGTCGGCACCTACCGGAATGACACTGTTGATGCGGCGGCAATACTTGTCCCAGCCGGTGGCGTCCGGCTTGAGCACGACGCCCTGCCACTCCCAGTGATCCAGGTCGCGCGAGATGGCGAGGCCGGTGGCGGAGACGCACTCGCCGGTGTTGAAGATGTCGAGCGTGCCGTGTGACGCGGTGCTCGTGCGCGCCGTGGGCAGGGCGATGCTGAGGAAGAGGTGGTAAACGCCGTTCTCCTCCAGAATCCACGGATCCTTCACGCCTTCGAGTCCGAGGGGCGCGGCGGTGAAAATGACCTGGCGCTGCGCCGGGTTGAGCTGCTCCACCTTCGCCGCCTTCATGACCGCGGTGCACCAGCGGCCGTCCGCCGGGTCCACGTAGCTGGTGAAGTAGCGCCAGAGGCCGTCGCGACCGCGATGCAGCGCGCTGCGTTCGATGGACGCCGTGTTGTATTGGTCCTTCGTGATGGTGAGCACGTCGTCCCATCGTTTGAGATCGGTCGAGCGCGCGATGCGCACCTCGCCGCCGCGGTCCGGCCGCACGCCACGCGGGCGGCGGATGCGGTAGGTGAGATACCACGCGCGTTCCGATTCGTCGTGGAACGCGCCGGGGCAGCCGACCCAGTAGCCCTTTTCCCTCCCGAGGGGTTCGCGGATGACGGCGCCGTGGGCGAGGACTTCGTTGGTGAGTTTGTTCATGGGGAATTCAGGGGAGGAATGAAATGTTGACCAGGCGGGCGAAGCGTCGCAGACGCCCGGCGTGCCTGCCTTCTGCGATGGACAGGTGGTGCGGCATGCCGGCGTGGCAGAGGTCATCGAACCAGTTTGGCACGCTGCGGCCGGCGAGGCGGAGCAACGCGGAGTTGCCGGCGAGCGCGGGCTGGAGCCGCTCCGTGCGCGCCTCGACGGCGGCGAGGTGATACTGCCCGTCGCACGACCAGAGGCGAAAGAGCGTCACGTCCATGTCCGCGCGCAGCTCGGCGTCCACGCAGAGCGGCTTGCGGTTGTTGAAGTGGCGCGAGAGGCGCGGGCCGCCCGGCGCGCCGATGGCGGGGCAGAGTTGGAACGGTGCCATCCCGGGATGCCACGCGGTGATGGTGTGCTCGTCGTGCGCCAGCCAGTCGGTGATGAACGAGGGTCCCATGCCGAGCAGTTCGGAAAAGAGCGAGCAGAGCGCGCCGTCGGCATCGCCCTCGAGCGCGACGGCCTTGTGCCCGGAAGCAAGCCGCACCATGGCGAGATAGGGCCACTGGCCGACGACATCGGGCAGCTCCGGCCAGCAGCGCACCGCCAGCGCGTTGAGTCCCTGCGCCGACATCAGCTCCTCCATCGCGAGCGAATAGCGGGCGTCGGTGGCAAGCTCGGTGTCGCCGATGCCGTCCTCGGCGGGGAGCCTGAGCGCGCGAATCTTCTCCACCTCGGCCTTCACGCGCGGCTCGTCCATCGCCTTCACGAGTTCGATGAACTCATGGAGGCCGAGCTGCACGAGCTGCGCGCCGAGCGATGCGGTGAGGCGCGATGGCTCGACGTGCATGTTGGAAAAGCCCGGCACGTGCGAGCCGACAAGGCCGACCTTCGCGCGCTTGATGGCGCACGCCGCATGGACGAGCCGCGCGGCATCGGCAAGCGCGGCACGGGTCTTCGCGTCATGCGTCGGGCCGTAAACAATCTCGAACGGCCGGTGAAGCTGCCGCAGCAGCGAGGCGAACAGGTGCTGCCCGACGAGCGCGCAGGCCGTGACCTTCTCCGCGCCGGGCCGCTCGGGCGTGGCCCAGAGCACGACCGGATCGTTCCAAAGCTGGCCGAGGGTCGGTGCGAGACGGCCGTCCCCGATGGTGGGCTGGCCGACGACGAGCGTGTTCACGCCGGCGGCGCGGAGCCGGGCGAGCGCCTCCTGCAACGAGGCGTCGTCCACCGCGCGCGCCTTCGTCACAGCACCGAAGCCGAGGGCGTTCAGCGTGTCGAGCGATTCGGATTCGATTTGCTTCGCCCACTCGAGGTCGAAGCCGGGGCGTTTGCGGCCGATGATGAGCAGGCCGAGTTTCGGTTCAGGGTTGCCTTGGTTCATTCGGGAGTGGTTGCTTCGGATGCGTGTCGTCAGCGGGCGGATTCGCCCAGCGTTTTCAATGGCCGGTCGGTGATGAGCCAGGCGAAGCCATTGTCCCCCGCCTGCCGGCGGACGGCGTCCTTGCGCGCGTCCGATTTCGGATACTCGATGACGAGCACCGGCTTCCGCGCCGTCTGCACCGCCTTCAAATGACCCAGCACCTCGCTCGTGTGCGACTTCGGCTGGAGCTGGTTGTCCTCGGTGAACAGGTCCTCGATGCCGATGGCGCTGATGGCCTGAAGAAAGTCCGCGTGGGCGAGCAGTTGAGAACCATTCTGCGGGATGACGAGTGCGCCGGCTGACTTCGCGCGGGCGCGGGTGGCGACGGCCCTGACCCAGTCCACCATGTCGCGGCGGTAGCTTTGCCCCGTCTCGGGATTGACACGGTTGTCCAAGAACTTCCCGCCCTCCTGCTCAAACGCCTCGAAGCCGTCCACGATGTCGAGATACACGCCGTCGAAGCCGCGCGACATTGCATCCTCCACGGATGCGAGGATCAGGTGCTGCCACCCGGCATGCCAATACTTCACGCGGTAGTTTCCCTTCCACGCCGGGTTCTCCGCGCCGAGCCACGCGGGGGCGGCGGCGGTGAGCTTCTTCTTCGTGCCCCACTCCATGCGCCAGTAAGGCCGGTAGTCCTCCGCCTCGCCGATGGAGATGTAGGCGATGACCTTGCGTTCCGGAGAAGGCCGGCGGATGGCGTCGAGGTCGGCGCGCGTCCATGTCTCCCCACTGCTGAAGACGGCGTCGAGCACGATCCAGTCACGTCCGCTGGCGGCGAGGCGTCCGACGGCGGCGGCTTTCGACTTGGCGAACGCGTCCGCCTGCAGGACGTAGGCGAACGACTTCGGCCCCGCCGTCGCGCCGGACGCGGCAATGGCCGTCAGCACGCCGAGCGCGCCGATGAAATGGAGCAGGCGGTGCATCCGCAGGTCAGTTGATCACAAACGACGCGTGCTTGGTTTCGAGGAAGCCATCCATGCCTTCGGTGCCGAGCTCGCGGCCCCAGCCGCTTTGCTTCACGCCGCCGAAGGGCGCGTTGCTCGTCGTGGGCACGCCGTCGTTGATGCCGATCATTCCGGCTTCGAGCGAGTCCATCAGGCGGAAGGCGCGGTTGAGGTCGCGGGTGAAGACGTAGGCGGCGAGGCCGTAGGCCGTGTCGTTGGCGCTCCCGATGGCCTCGGCCTCGGTGTCGAAGACGTTCACGTAGGCGACGGGCGCGAAGGTCTCATCGCACATGCCGAGCGATGCGCCGGGCACGCCGGTGAGCACGGTGGGCTCGAGGAACGCACCGCCGGCCGCGCCCCGGCGTCTGCCGCCGCAGAGCAGCTTCGCGCCCCTGGCCTGCGCGTCGGCGATGTGTTTCAACGCGGTGTCCACGGCGGCGGCGTTGATGAGCGGGCCGATGTCCACGCCGGGTTCGGAGCCGGGGCCGACCTTGAGCGCCCTCACCCGCTCCACGAGCGCGGGGATGAATTTCTCCGCGATGCCGCGCTGGATGTAGATGCGGTTGGCCGCGATGCACGACTGGCCGCTGTTGCGATACTTGGCGATCATCGTGCCCTCGACGGCCTTGGCGAGGTCGGCGTCATCGAACACCAGCACGGGCGAATGGCCGCCGAGTTCGAGCGAAAGCGGCTTCACCTGCGCGGCGGCGCCGGTGATGAGTTTGCGGCCCACTTCGGTCGAGCCGGTGAAGGTGATCTTGCGGCAGCGCGGGTTTTCCAAAAACTCGGCGGCGATCTCCGCCGCAGAGCCGGCGACAAGCTGAAACACGCCTTTTGGCAGGCCCGCCGTGTGGACGCATTCGGCGAACAGCACGGCGCAAACCGGCGTGGCGCTGGCGGGCTTGAGCACGACGGTGCAGCCGGCGGCGAGCGCGGGCGCGATCTTCCGCACCGCAAGCACGAGCGGGAAGTTCCACGGGCTGATCGCGGCGACAACGCCGATGGGCGTCTTGATGACGACGTGGCGCTTGCCGTCGGCCTGCGGCGGGATGGTGCGCCCGTAACCGCGCCGCGCCTCCTCGGCGAACCAGCGCAGGTGATCGACGGTCATGCCGACTTCGCCCTGGCTTTGCGCGAGCGGCTTGCCGTTCTCCTCCGTGATGGCACGGGCGATCTCGTCCTTCCGCTTCTCGACCTCGGCGGCGATCTTCAGGAGAAAATCGCCGCGCGTCCTGCCGACGACGTTGCGCCATGAGGCGAACGCCGTGTGCGCCGCGCCGACGGCCTGCGCCACGACCTCGCGCGTGCAAATGGACATCCGTGCGAACGGCTGGCCGGTGGCGGGGTTGAGGACGGGGATGTTTTTGTCCGTCGTGACGAATTCGCCGTTGAGGTAGAGGGGATGGATTTTCATTTTGTTTTCACTGCGGAGACACGGAGGAAAGCCGGGGCATTCTCACTCCGTGTGTCCGTGGTTCATGTCAGTTTTCAGTTGGATCATGCTGCCGCTCCGAATGCTCTCCTCGGCGGCGATGCACATGCGCGTGGCTTCCACGCAGTCGGCCACGGTCGTGAGCGGGCGCTTGCCGTCGATCACGGCATCGAGGAAGGCGGTGTGGATTTCGTCGAAGCCGAGGTGGTTGCCCCAGCCTTCGCCGGCGGGCGAATGAACTTTGTGGACGACGGGCGACTTCTGCTGCGCGCCGCGTTTCCACTGGAGAATCTCGATGGCGGAGATGCGCGTCTGGAGCGAGCCGGCGTCGCCGACGATGCCCATTTCGAGTTCCTCCTCCGGGAAATCGCGCGCGAAGAGGCAGACCTGCAACGTGCCGAGCACGCCGTTGTCATACTCGAAGCTGGCGGTTGCGTGGTCGTTGACCTGGTGCGCGGCATCCACGACGTGCATCACGGCGCTGCCACCGAAGGCCGCAACGCGACGCGGGCGCGCGCCGACCCACCAGTTCATGATGTCGAAGTGGTGGCAGTTCTTGTCCACCATCATGCCGCCGGAGAGGCGCGCGTCCTGAATCCACTGCCCTGACTTGGGCTGGAACGGCCCGCGAAACTCGCGCGTCCAGACCATGCGCGGACGGCCGATCTCGCCGGCGTCCACAAGCGCCTTCATCTTTTGGAAAAAGGGCGAGTAGCGGAGTTCGTGGCCGACGAGCACGACACGGTCGCTCGCTTCAGCGGCGGCAAGGACCGCACGGCATTCATCAGTGGTGACGCCGACGGGTTTTTCAAGGAAGAGATGCCGGCCGGCTTCCAGCGTCTCCAGTGCAAGCGCGGCGTGGGTGGAATTGGGCGTGGAGATGACGACGGCATCCAGGTCGGAGTGGATCAGTTCGCGCTCGTCGCGGAAGACTTTTGCGTTCGGAGCAACGGCGAGGGCCCTGGCGATGTTGGCCTCGTTGCGCGAGCAGATGGCGGCGCACTCCGAGCGCGCGGCGTTCTTCACGTGAAACTGGTTCACGTGCGAGAGGCCCATCGAGCCGATGCCGAGGAATCCGAGGCGCAGTTTCATTCTGAAGACGGGAGGAAGGCGGCCCGCAGCGTTACCTGGCCTCGCCCGTCACCTTCGCCCAGTCCTTCAGGAAGGTGTCCAGGCCGATGTCGGTGAGCGGGTGATCGTAGAGCATCTTGAGCGTGTCGAAGAACATCGTGCAGACGTCGGAGCCGGCGAGAGCGGCCTGGAGGACGTGCTCGGGATGGCGCACGGCGGCGGTGAGGATCTGCGTCTCGTAACCGTAGTTGTCGTAGATGGTGCGGGTCTGCCGGACGAGGTCCATGCCGATGTGCCCGACGGCGTCGAGCCGGCCGACAAACGGGCTGATGTAGGTCGCGCCGCACTTGGCCGCGAGCAGCGCCTGGATCGGCGAGAAGTTCAGCGTGACGTTGGTCTTGATGCCGTCGGCGGAGAGTTCCTTCACCGCCTTCAGACCTTCGCGGATGACGGGCACCTTCACGACGACCTGCTTCCCGAGCTTCGCCAGCTTGCGGCCCTCCTTCACAATGGTCGGGGCGTCGGTGGCGATCGTCTCCAGGCTGACCGGGCCGTTCACGATGTCCAGAATCTCGCGGTAAACGACCTCGGGCTTGCGCCCGGTTTTCATGACGTGGGTGGGATTGGTGGTCACGCCGTCAATGATGCCCCAGCTCCAGGCTTCCTTGATCTGGGCCACGTCGGCGGTGTCGATGAACAGTTTCATAGTGGTTGGTTTATGTGATGAACAGGTATTTGGCCCCCATGGTAAGGAGGAAAACGAAGACCGCAAACTTCAACGGCTCGCGCGGCACCCGCTGGAGCAGATGCCCGCCCAGGACGATGCCGGCGAGCATGGGCAGCAGCGCGAGCAGCGCAAGGTGCAGGAGATCGGCGTGCAGCAGGCCGGACTGGCCGACGAGCGCCAGGCGCAGGATCGCGCTGGCTCCGAAGACGAGCTGCAGCGTGGCGACGATTTCCTCCTTCGCCCACGGCTGGGAGTAGGCGTAGGCGATGACGGGCGGCCCGCCGATGTTGAACGCGCCGCCGAGGCTGCCGCTCACGACGCCGACAGGAAATCCGGCCCACTCGGGGAATTTCACGCGGAAGTAGCGCGCAAGGAAGAGTTCGCTGACGGCGAAAAAGCACATCAGGGCCCCAAGGGCGTGGAGGAGCAGCTGCGAGTCCAGGTGAACGAGGGCATAGAAGCCGATCGGCACGCCGACGCACGAGCCGAGCGCGACGCCTGCGCCGCGACGCCACGAGAAGTGCCGGCGCGTCGCAAAGAGGGTGGTCGCACAGGCGGCGACATTGAGCGCGGCGACGACGACGAGGGCTTCCTTGAAGGGCAGCGCAAGCGGCAGGAGGGCCATGGAGACCAGGCCGAAGCCGAAACCGGTCAGGCCCTGGATGAAGCCGGCGAAGGCAAGGATGACGATGGCGGGGAGGAGGGACATGTCAGTCAGGCTCGCGCACGGGCTCCCATTGGTGCAGCGCCAGCGCGGCGGCGCCGAGTGCGCCGTTGTAGTCGCCGAGCGTGGAGTTCACGAGTTCGGGCAGGAGTGAGTCGGCGGAGAGTTCAGCCAGCGTTTCCCTGATGGTCGCGAGGTAGGCGTCGCCCAGCGCGGTGAGAGGGCCGGCGAAAATGATCTTCTCCGGGTCGAACAGGCGGTGCATCTGATGCGCGGCCCAGCCGTGAAGGCGTGCCGCCTGGGTCACGAGTTTGACGACGCCAGCATCGCCAGACTGACAGGCGCGGAGGAGATGTTCGACGGTCGGTTCGGCGCGCTGCGCGGGGGTGCGCAGCGAATTGAGCAGGGCGGAAATGGAGGCGGTGTGCTCCAGCGATTGCGCCTCCGGCGGGGCGCAGACCCACCGGCCGATTTCGCCCGCCTGAAGGTGATGCCCGTGCAGCAGCTGGCCGTTGACGACGACCCCGGCGCCAATGCCGCTGCGGATGCCGAGGCAGATGAAGTTGCGCACGCCACGTCCCAGTCCGAACCATTGTTCCGCGAGCGCGATGGAGCGGATGTTGTTCTCCAGATGCACGGGCACGCCGAAGCGCTCGCGCAGCCGGGCGGCGATGGGAACGTTGAGCCAGCCGGGGATGAGATCGTAGGCGAGCGCGAGTCCGCGCGCGGGGTCAATGGTCCCGGGCACGCCCAGGCCGATGCCGAGCACGGGCAGGTCATCCACCCGGCGCACCTCGGCGATGGCAGACTCGATTCTTTCCAGCACGCGCCCGGCGGTTTCGCCGCGGTTGATCGTGCGGTGGGCCTGCTTGAGCGGCTGCTGGGAAAAATCCACGGCGGTGGCCCTCACGTTGCGCGCCTCAAAGTCCACACCGATGAACTGGCCGGCACGAGGGTTGAGCGTGAGCAATGTCGGGGGGCGGCCAAAATCGGACCCGGCCTTCGTGCTTTCGAGGAGGAAGCCTTCCTTTCTCAGACGGTCCGCGTAGATGCCGATGGTGGACGGCGCGAGGTGGAGTTCACGCGCGAGTTCCACGCGCGAGAGGGCGGTCCGCGCCCGGATGCGCTTGAGTATCTCGCCTTCCAGACGGGCGACGAGACGGTGCTTGGTCTTGACGCGGCGGGGCTTCACTCCGGCAGGGGCTGGTCCTTGGTCTCCGGCATGAACATGACGACGAGGATGCCAAGGAGGAAGACGAGGCTGAGGATCGAGACGGCCATGGGCAGGGCCATGCCGGGCTGGGATTTGAGCCAGCCGGAGAAAACGAGCATGAGCGCGGCGAGCATGCGCCCGCCGTTGAAGCAGAGGCCCGTGCCGGTGGAGCGCAGATGGTTCGGAAAAAGCTCCGGGAAATAAATCGCGAACCCCGCGTGAATGCTGAGCGTGAAAAATCCGTAAACCGGCAGCAGGAACAGAAGCATGTTGTAGCTCGTCGGCAGGAAGCACGTCACCGGCACGATGACGAGGGCGGCGGCCTGCATCAGGATGAAGGTGCGCCTGCGTCCGAGCCGGACGCAGATGGGACCAAAAGCCAGCATGCCAAGCCCCCCGCCCGCGGCCTGCACGATGCCGTAGGCGAACTTGGCCTTCTCCACGGCGGCCTCCGGAGTCGCGCCTGACTTGAGCAGAATCTCCTTCGCCAGATCCTGGCCCGCGACGGTCACGCCCCAGAAGCTTCCCAGCCCGACGGTGGCCAGCAGCACGCCGAGGATGGCGCGTTTGGCCCACACCGGATGCAGCAGCAGGTCGCGGAAGCTCCCGAGCCTTGCGCCCTCGCCGGACGCGGCCTTCACTTTCGCCTGCTGCCACGACTCCGGCTCCTTCACGCTCGCCCGCACCCAGAGAATCAACAGCGCCGGGATCACGCCGATCAGATAGGCATAACGCCACTGCCCGCCCACCGCGATGCCGGCGATCGCGGCCAGCCAGGTGCCGAGAATGCTCGTGCCGTGAAAGATGCCCGAGGCATGGGCGCGCGCATTTTTTGGGAACACTTCCGCCACGAGCGCGGCGGCCACGGCCCATTCGCCGCCGACGCCCATCGCCACGAGGAACCGCAGCGCGCCGACCTGGAACAGGTCCGTTGCGAAGTAGGTCAGGCCGGAGAAGATGGAATACATCAGGATGGTGACCACCATCGTCGGCCGGCGTCCCCAGCGGTCGCCCAGCCAGCCGAAGAAAATTCCGCCTAGCGTCCCGCCCGCGAGGAACACGCCCAGGAAGATGTCGCCCCACCGGCTGATCGCCTCCCTGGTTGCGCCCGCACCGAGGATTTCGGCCAGCATCTGACCCCGGGTGATGTTGAAGATCTGGCCCTCAAACGTGTCGAAAACCCAGCCCGCGCTGGCGATGGCGAGCACGAGCCATTCGTAGCGGGTCACGCCGGCGTGCCACGGCCGCTTGGCGGCGGAATCGTCCGGCGCGTTGTTGGAGGCTGGCGAAAGGCTCATTTAAATGACGGGGCCGACATTGTTTCGATTTCGAATTATGTCAAGCGCCCTCTCGGATGCACCCGCTTGGCAAAGGTTTGGCTTTCCAACCGGCGGCCCGTGATTAAAATCCCGCCCGTGCAGCACCAAATGATCTGACCGGCGGCAGACATCCCACCATGGAGGCACCTCAGACAACTTCCGCGACGCACGCTTCCCCGGACGACGCGAAGCTCCGGATCTATTTCCTGCCCAACCTGATGACGGCGGGGAATCTGTTCTGCGGGTTCCTGGCCATCACCAAAATCGTCGAGTCCAGGCTCGAACCTCCCTATCCCAACATCCGGGCGGCGCTGCTCTACATCCTGCTGGCCTGCATCTTCGATTTGCTCGACGGGCGCGTGGCCCGGATGGTCGGCAAGGAAAGCCCGTTTGGCCGTGAGTTTGATTCGCTGGCGGATGTCGTGTCGTTCGGCGTCGCGCCGGCGTTTCTGGTCCATCGCATCGTGCTGCGGGATGTCTTCGGTTCTCCGGAGCTGGGCTGGCTCATCGCGGCGATCTACCTCATGTGCGGTGCGTTCCGGCTCGCGCGGTTCAACTGCATGGCCGTTCTTCCGCAGACGCAGAGCAACAACAGCGGCGAGTTCACCGGGGTTCCCATCCCGGCGGCGGCGGGCATGGTGGCTTCGCTGACGCTGTTCCTCATGTGGTGGGACGAGAAGGAATTCGCCGTGGGCAACTGGCGCTACGTGCTGCCCGTGCTGCTGCTGTTCCTCTCCTATCTCATGGTCAGCGAAGTGAAGTATCCCTCGTTCAAGAAGCTGAACTGGCGGGCGGCGAAGCCGTTTCACAAGATGCTTTCAATCCTCCTGGTGCTGGCCTGTTTCTTCGTCCTCTGGGAGAAGATCCTGCCGGTCGTTGCGCCGCTGGTGTTCACCCTCTACCTGATCTACGGCTTCATCCGCCCCAAAATCTCCCGCCAGATGCGGCACGACATCGAAGAAGATGACGATGACGATGACGAGGAAGAAGACCAGACCCCGCCCAAGCCCGTCGCCTGACCATGCTGTCCGACTCCCCGCTGCTCGAAGCGTTTTTCACCGGCCTCATCAGCGGCTTCCTCGTCTCCATTCCCGTCGGCCCCATCAATGTCACCATCATTCATGAGGGCGGCGGGCGGGGGTTTCTCTGGGGCTTCCTGATTGGTGCCGGGTCGGTGCTGATGGAGTCCGTCTATTGCGGGCTGGGATTCGCCGGCTTCTCCGGGCTGTTCACCTCGAACATCGCCGTGGCAATACTCCAGCTCGCGAGCTTCGCGCTGATGAGCTACCTCGGGTGCAAATACCTTTTCGCAAAGCAGATGGCCGTTTCCTCCCGCAGCGCCGAGCGCATCGAGGAGAAACTCCATCCTCACACGGCCTTCTGGACCGGGTTTGTGCGCGTGCTGGGCAACCCCGGCGTGCTGCTGCTCTGGGTGGCGCTCTCCGCCACGTTCCTCTCGCACGAATGGGTGGACCCGAACTGGACGAGCAAATCCGTCTGCATCGCCGGGGTGGCGGCGGGAGGGCTGCTGTGGTTCACGCTCCTCAGCTACGCCGTGTCGCTGGGCCACCGCCACCTGTCGGACAAGGCCATGCTGAACATGTCGCGCACCGCCGGAGGGATGCTTCTCGTGGCGGCCGTCGCGCTGGGCTACAAGCTGGCCCTCCTGCTGGCGCACACCCTCAAAGGCACGGGCTCGCTGGCTTCCTGATGCCATCCGCAGCGGGGGCTTTTGCCGGAGAAGGGGCGCGAAATTGACTTTAACCTTCGTCCCTTCGCCCGCATCATCCGCCCGTGCATTTCCCGAAGGTCACCCTCATCGGTGTGGGGCTGTTGGGCGGGTCGCTCGGGCTGGCGCTGAAGCAGCGCAAGCTCGCCGGCCACGTCGAGGGCTACGTGCGCCGCGAAAACAGCATTGCCGAGTGCGAACGGCTTGGCGTGGTGGATCGCGCCACGACGGACCTCTCCGCCGCGGTGCGGGACGCCGATCTCGTGGTGCTCTGCACGCCCATCGCGCAGATGCGGGGGCTGGTGGAGCGCTTCGCCCCGATGCTCAGGCCCGGCGCGCTCGTGACGGACGTGGGCAGCGTGAAGGGCCCCGTGGTGGCGGAACTGGAGCCGCTCTGCGCCCAGGCGGGTGCGCAGTTCATCGGCAGCCACCCGATGGCGGGCGCGGAGAAGGCCGGCCCTGTGGCGGCGCGCGCGGACTTGTTTGAGAAGGCCGTCTGCGTGGTGACGCCCGGCGCGAAAACGCCGCTCAGGCTTGTGAAGCTGATGGAGGATTTCTGGACGGCGGTGGGCGGCCGGACGCTGCGGCTCACGCCGGATCACCACGACAGCCTCGTGGCGCGCTCCAGCCACCTGCCGCACGTCGTGGCCGCCGAGCTGGCGAACTACGTCCTCAGCCCAGCGCACCCCAGGGAGCAGTCCGTCCTGTGCGCCACCGGTTTCCGCGACACCACACGCATCGCCAGCGGCTCGCCGGAGATGTGGCGGGACATCGCGCTGGCCAACCACAAGCACCTCGCCCGCGCGCTCGGCGTGTTCGTCGAGGACTTGCAGGAGTTTCAGCGCGCGCTGGAAGCCGGCGATGCGAAGGCGATGGACGAGTTTTTCGAGATGGCCAAGCACCGGCGCGACCAGTGGGTCGGCAACGGGCTTTCGCCGGAATGAGCGTCCGCGTGAACCGCATGAAAATGAACCGCCGGATTTTCCTCCAGAGCACCGCCGCCCTGGCCGCCGCGCCTGCGCTGGCCGCGAACCCGCCGGTCCCGCTCACCATCATCGACACGCACACGCACTTCTACGACCCCACGCGGCCGGGCGGCGTGCCCTGGCCCAACCCGGCGGATGCGCTGCTCTACCGCCGCACGCTGCCGGCGGATTATCTGGCGCAGCCGGTGCCGCAGCCGGTCACGGGCACCGTGGTCGTCGAGGCCAGCCCGCTGGTGGAGGACAACCAGTGGATCCTCGACCTTGCGGCGAAGCACACGTTCATCGTCGGCTTCGTGGGCAACCTGATGCCGGGCGAGGCCGCGTTTGCCGGCAACCTGAAGCGCTTCGCGGCGAACCCGCTCTACCGCGGCATCCGTGTGAACGAGCCATCCCTGCGCGCCGGTCTGGGCCGGGCCGATTTTCTCGCCGACCTCCGGCGACTCGTTGACGCCGACCTTGAACTCGACCTGAACGGCGGGCCGACGCTGCTGCCGGAAGTTGCGCGCCTTGCGAAGGCGCTGCCCGGTTTGCGCATCGTCATCAACCATCTGGCCAACACGCGCATTGACGGGAAGAACGTCTCGGAAACCTGGCGGCGCGATCTCGAGGCCGCCGCGAAATTTCCGAATGTCTTCCTCAAGGTCTCCGCGCTCGCGGAGGGCACGGGCAGGAAAGACGGCTCGGCACCGCGCGACGTGGAGTTTTACCGTCCCTGGCTGGACGTCGCGTGGAGCGCGTTCGGTCCGGACCGGCTCATCTACGGCAGCAACTGGCTTGTGAGCGCGCGCTTCGCTCCGCTCGCCACGGTGCAGGGCATCGTCCATGACTACTTCAGCGCGAAGGGACGGGTGGCGCTGGAGAAGTTCTTCTCGAAGAATGCGCAAACCGCCTACCGCTGGGTAAAGCGGTAGCCTCCAGGTGCCGACGCGGACTTTCGCCCTCACAGCGACAGCAGCAGCTTCTTGATTTCCTTCAGAACGGCGAGCGGCTCCGTCTTCATCAGGCGCGGGAACTTGCCGCCGAGCTGGATGTAGTCGCCGCGCCGGTGAAGCATCAGCTTGCCGGCCTTCGTCTCCACGGCGTCCAGGCCGCGCGCGCCCGCGAGCAACCTCAGCTCGGCGGCCAGCAGCAGCAGCTCCACCGGCCTGGGCCATTTCCCGTAACGATCCCGCAGCTCCCGGCCCAGCGCATCCACGTCGGCCTTCGTCTCGGCCTGGGCCAGCCGGCGATAGGCCTCGATGCGATGCTGCGGCTCGGTGATGTAGGCGGGCGGCAGGAACGCGCCGCCCCGTTTGGTTTCGCGTTTCGAGTTTTGCGTTTCGGGTTCGTCGGCGTCCGGGTGCGATGGTTGCACCCACACGTCAACGTCACGCGGGACTGAGATGGACGAAAGGGACGGTTGCCCTGTGCGCTCAACCGGCTTTTTTACTGAAGACTGATTACCGGTTATTTCCTCACCGGCCTCCGCCACCGGATTCATCGCCAGGAAATCCAGCCGCAGCGCAGCGCTCGTCCGCTGCTTCACCTTCTCACCCTTCAGTGCAGCGACACTTTGCTTGAGCAAATTGCAGTAAAGCTCGAAGCCCACGGCGGTGATGTGGCCGCTCTGCTGCGAGCCGAGCAGGTTGCCCGCGCCGCGGATTTCGAGGTCGCGCATCGCGATTTTGAAGCCGCTGCCGAGCTGTGCGTATTGCTTGATGGCGCTCATGCGCTTGCGCACGTCCGTGAGCAGGCGCGCGTGGCGCGGCAGGAGCAGGTAGGCGAACGCCTGGTGCTTGTAGCGGCCCACGCGGCCGCGAAGCTGGTAAAGCTGGCTCAAACCAAAGCGGTCCGCGCGGTCGATGATGAGCGTGTTGGCGTTCGGAATATCCAGGCCGCTCTCGATGATCGTGGTGGACAGCAGCACGTCCGCCTCGCCGTTCACGAACTTCGTCATCACGTCCTCCAGCTCGTCGCCGCTCATCTGCCCGTGGCCAACGACGATGAGCGCGTTGGGCACGAGGAGCTGCAGCTTCGACC
>Ga0172379_10002902_pt1 | contig 28725 bp, 27 predicted proteins | sample GrowelOW334metaG_FD_119756 | JGI IMG/M metagenome (GOLD analysis project Ga0172379, IMG submission 119756) | Groundwater microbial communities from an aquifer near a municipal landfill in Southern Ontario, Canada - Groundwater well OW334 metaG | ecosystem: Environmental > Aquatic > Deep...
CCGTATCCATTTTTTCTTTTTTCGCTTCTCTGAGAGGCGTAATCTTGTCATTTTTCGTACGGTTAAGGGGTGAATTTAGGAGATAGATATATTCTAGAATCTCCTTTTTCTCTGATCTGTCATATTCTTCTTTGTCGACCAGAACGTTGAACCATCTTGCGATTCTATCGTGAGAAAAGTTTTTTCCATCCACTATGTGGTTAAAGACAATTACTGAACCCCAGTTTGGATGTTCTCTAGCCACTTTTTCAAACAATCTTTGAATGCTCTTCATAATTTAATTCATTTAGTAATTGCTTATAAGTTTCTGTATTCTGGTTCGACAAACGGAATACCAATTAATTTGAATAAATCTTTTTCTTCTTTTATCTCAACTATTTCTCCATCTTTAGTTAGGTATCCATCTTTCCCTTTGTAGCCACACTGTACCCATCTTTTTGCTAGGGTGTTATGACTAAAGTTATCTGATCCAGTTCTCATTGCAAAAATATAGCCCCAGTTCTTCTCGTCTGCGAAAAACAGATCAAGTTTTATACCACAAGGTAATATACGTTGAGTATATTTTGTTTTGCCATAATCTAACTCACCGCGGACCTTAGGCCATTTATTTACAATGGTTGCTATTCCATTTTCAAAAATTCCCGTTGAATAGGGGAGAGGAATTGTCACAATTTCCACATCACCGCAGTCCGCCTTTTTTCTGCGTATACTGCCAGCGATCGCTATTTTTGCGCAGTGAGGTCGCAATTCTTCTAAAACCTTCAGTGCTATCTCGTATGCTTCAGCATAAGGGTATCTTTTAATTTTTTCACTCATATATTTAATTTGCTGATATACAGCGTTATGTCTTGTAGGACAGGCGAAGTAAATTTTATTTAGTTTTCTCCGCCTGTCTTTAAGACGTGTTTATAATTTTGTTAACCTTTGAACATTTAGGTATCTAATCGATCCCAGTCATCACCGAGTACCCAGCGAATGGCAGATAACTTACCGGAGATAAATCCCCATTCGTAATCTGTATACGGTCCAAGGTTCTTTTTTCCATATTTCTTTTCGACCCTTTTACCTACTTTTATGCATTCCTTCCAACTTTTCTCTGTAATGAAATTTTTTCCAGAATATTCTGGCTTCCATTTCTTAACTAGCTTAAGTTCTCCATTCTTGAGCTCTTCTTTCATAGCTGAGTGACATCGGTAGTACCAGACTTTGTCGCAGAATTCATTTTCTGCATCATATAAGGATTCCTTATCACGTAATTCCAATTCCATTGGAGTTAATTCTATTTTTTTCATGTTATTTATTCTTGGTTAAGAACCCTCCAGCGCTGTCTCTAATAAAAGCTTGGGTTACAAATAATAAGAAACTCTCTGATAAACCAAATGCATTTTTGAGGCGTTTTTCACTGCTTACGATGCGCGCTACTGCTCCATTTGCATCTTCAGATGAAATTAACTTTGAAGATAGTGCGACAGTTAATGCTAGCAAGAGTTCTATCCTTGAATAATTATCTAGGAACTTTATATATTTTTCGTTCAACTTGGTGATTTTGATTTCTTTTGCCTTTTTAGGGCTAATTTTTCTATGCATACTAATGTTTTAAATTAAATTTTAATAATTACAGGATGCGCTCTGTCCTTCTGGGACTAGTAGAGAGACAGAGTAATTCTGTATGACCTTCAATTACTTCCTTCCTAATGCATTTGATGAATAAGTTCTTCGATCAAATCATCCATCAAGAAAGCGGTTGAAACCATTGTTTTGCAAACATCTTGCAATATAATGATTTCTTTCGGAAGAGTTTTTTCCACTTGCTTAGGCGCTTTTGTTTTCTTTAACATGTTATTTTTTAGACCTAATTCTAATAATCTCGACTTTTAATAAACAACTTATTTAGTTGTTGGGTTGAGTGAGTAGCATAAAAATATGTTTGTCAAGTGAACAGAAAAAACAAAAACAAAATACCAATTATGTTGAAATATAAGGATATTTTTAAATGGGTACCCTTTTTAGTTTTTTTTAGAAAGTGGAAAAAGGAGATCGCCGTGTGTTGAAAAATATGACTGAAATAGTAAAAAATCGTCGTTTTCACACGGCGATAAAACAGCGAAAAACTTAAAAAAATATACCTTAGGATAACCTTTTGGAGGTATTAATATATGAGTTTATAGATAGACGTCCCTCTTCTGGTTATTATGGTTTCTGGATTTCCGCTTATTTCACATAGCTTTTTTCTTAATTCATTAACACCATCATTAACATAACCGCTTCGTTCGTTTAGACTTTTTCTTACTGTTCCTTGATTTAAGATTGTTATTTCACGATAAATAGTACTAGTACCAACCTCTCTCTTAAACCTCCTTTTTAAAATATTAAAGATTGCCCTTTCTTTTAGCCCCAATGCTCTATCATAATCCCTATTACAAAATGTTAGTTTATGATCTTGGGTTTGCCCAAAAAGTGATTCATCATTGATACTTCCAATTTTTCTTTCAAGTTCCAAATTTTCTATCTTATTTTTGTCGTCAATCTCGCTAGTCAGCATTAAAGAAATATCCAAATAGCGCAATGCATTATTAATATAATCTGTTGGACAATTTACTACAGTAAAAATCGTAGCATCACCTTCTCCCTCAGTGCTAAATTTTAAAAGGGGATCCATTGGTATTATAATTTTTAAATGTTTATCTCTTTTAAAAAATGAATCTCGCAAGATTTTTAAATTTTCCTTTATGTGATTATGATCAATATAAACTCCCATCGTTGTTGAAAATTTCATTTTTTCTATGTATTCAGAAAAATCCTTTGCATTAAAAGAAAAAGAACCATCTAATATAGCACTTTGTCTTTTTTTAATGAAGAAAAAAAGCATCTCTCGTAAAAAGAATTTATGGACAGCAACTTCCGCCGTGATTTTTAAACTAAGCCCTTTTGTTGTAGGCATAATTAAATTATAACAGGAATTACACTGTTTATCTATTTAGTGGTCAATGTAGGGCATTTGCGGTTCCAAATGACTAAAAATCCATTGAATGATTTGATTCAAGTATATTTATCTTAAAATACACAGTAAAAATGGTGTTTTTGGGCTGTATATTTGCTGATAAAAATTTGTTATAATAAATCAGTGATAATTTTATATGCCTAATAATAAAGAATTACTCAAAAAATTAGGTTTTTTACCGAAAGAAAATGAAAGTGGAATTTTTTATAAAAAATTTCCTGCTTTTGATAATTACATCATTGAAGTTGATTTTCCAAAAACACAATTTAGTTTTGGACCTAAAATAAAATCTGATAGTGGTACAACTCAAAATTTTTCTCAAGATGAAAATTGGGTAGTTTTGGAGTGCGTAAATCGTCTTCTCGAAAAAGGATATAAACCAGAAGACATAGTTTTGGAAAAAACTTGGAAAACTGGACATGGAACAAGTGGCAGATTAGATATCCTTGTAAAAAAAGAAAAAAAAGTGTATTTAATGATTGAATGTAAGACGTGGGGTTTTGAATTTGAAAAGGAATTTAAAAAATTACAGAAAGATGGAGGTCAACTATTTACTTATTTTCAACAAGATAATAAAGCAGAATATTTAATACTATATACTTCTAAATTTGATGGAAAAGAAATAAATTATAAGAATGAAATAGTAAAAATAGAAGAACATTACAGAGAAGCAGGGAGTGTAAAAGATTTTTATGATCGCTGGAATAAACTTTCAAAATCAAATGGAATTTTTGATGATTGGGTAAATGCTTATGAATTTCAAAATAAAGCACTAACAATAAATGATTTAAAAGTTATTAAACAGGAAGATAGTAGTTTTATTTTTAATCGTTTTTTGGAAATTCTTCGTCATAATGTAGTATCTGATAAGCCTAATGCTTTTAACAAAATCTTTACACTTTTTCTTTGTAAAATAGTTGATGAAGATAGAGCAAAAGATGAGCAACTTCATTTTCAGTATTTAGAAGGAGAGGACGATAATATTTCTTTCCAGAAAAGACTTACAGACCTATATAAAAGAGGAATGAGTGAATTGCTAGAAAAAGAAGTAGTAGATATGGGAGATGAAGAATTTAATAATAAATTTGGATCAGTAGACGAAAAACACAAAGCAGAATTTTTAAAAATTCTAACAGAAATAAGATTAAAAAAGAATAACGAGTTTGCTTTTAAGGAAGTTTTTGACGATTCATCCTTCACGGAAAATGCAAAAGTGGTAAAAGAAGTAGTAGAATTATTGCAGGGGTATAAACTTCGATACAATAAAAAACATCAGTATTTGGGTGATTTTTTTGAGCTTCTTCTCACTACTGGTTTAAAACAAGAGTCTGGACAATTCTTTACTCCTGTTCCAGTGGCAAAATATATTATTAGAAGTATGCCTATAAAAGAAATTATTCAAAATAAAATTTCAAAAGGTAATCCCAATGATCTTATTCCATTTACAATTGATTATGCTGCTGGAAGTGGGCATTTTCTTATTGAGTCAATGGAAAGTATACAAAGAATAATTGACTCAATTGATGAGAGTAAACTCAACCCTCAATCTGCAAGAAAAATTAGTGCTTGGAAGAAAAATGAATTTGAATGGGCATTTGATTATGTATACGGGATAGAAAAAGACTATCGTCTTGTTAAAACTGCGAAAGTTGGTTGTTACCTACATGGGGATGGTTTAGCAAAAGTAATTCATGGTGATGGGCTTGGTACTTTTGATAAAACTTCTGAATATCGTGGAAAATTAAAAGAAGTTGATAGTGATTTTTCACAAGATAACAAACAATTTAATGTGCTTGTATCAAATCCTCCATATTCTGTGTCTGCGTTTAAGGGAAATTTAGACGAGGAAAATGCAAAAGAATCCTTTGAACTTTTTGATCGTTTAACTGATCAAAGTTCAGAAATTGAATGCCTTTTTGTTGAAAGGACGAAACAACTTTTAGCAGACAATGGTTTAGCTGGAATCATTCTTCCATCTAGCATGTTGAGTAATACAGGAATTTATACAAAAACAAGGGAAATAATTTTAAAATATTTTGAAATTATTGGAATTACCGAGCTTGGTTCTGGTACTTTCATGGCTACAGGAACAAATACAGTGGTTTTATTTTTAAAAAGGAGAAATAATTATGAATGGCAGAATGTTTTTTCTTCTATAGAAAAATTTTTTCAAAATTATAAGGATGTAACGGTTAATGGAATAGAAAGTGCTTTCACCAAATACGTTAAATATGTTTGGGGTGAAATAAAATTTGAAGACTATATTATGTTCTGTGAAAATAAAATAAATAAAAATATTGAAAAACATGAAATATATAAAGAGTATGAAAAAAAGTTAAAAACAGAGAGTAAGAATGATTTTTTAAAAAAAATGATTGAAAGAGAAAAAGAAAAACTACTTTATTTTATTTTAGCTTATAATTCAAAAATTATTTTAACAAAATCAGGACAGAAAAAAGAAGAAAAAAAGTTTCTTGGATATGAGTTTAGTAAACGCAGGGGATATGAAGGTATCCATCCAATACAAGGTGGAAAGTCTATTGATGAATGTACTAGAATGTATAATTCTGACAACCAGGAAGATGAAACAAAAGCTAATTCTTATGTATATAAAGCGTTTTTGGGAAATAAGGACCAAAAAATACACAAATCTCTTGAAAAAAATGTTTTTGAAATAAGCCTTATTAATATAATGACTTTTGATAGGGCCGATTTTGAAAAGACTATATCATTGACTTTAAAAAAAAAGATAAAAATTGAGAGTAAATGGGGATTGGTAAATATTGGAGAAGTTATTTTTGAGCAACCTAAATCTAAAATACAAGTTGGAACAGCGAAGAATACTTTAAATGGTAGTTATAATTTTTTTACAAGTGGAGAGGCTGTATTAAAGTACAATGATTATCTTGTTGACAATGAAAATATTTATCTTTCTACGGGTGGAAATGCTGTTGTAAAATTTTTTACTGGTAAGGCAGCTTATTCTACAGATACCTATGCCATAAAAAGTAATAACGAAAGCAGAATAAAAACTCAATTCATTTTCTATTTTTTAGAGAATATGATTTCTGATATCAATGAATTTTATTTTAAAGGAGTTGGATTAAAACATTTACAAAAATCTGATTTTAGAAATATAAAGATTCCTTTGCCATCAAAAATTATACAAGAAAAAATTATTACTGAAATTGGAATTCTAGAAGCAAAAGAATTAAAGGAAAAAGAGAAAGAGGATAGCTTAAAAAAAGATATATATAAAATATATTCTTTTTCGAAGTCAAAATACCCTGAAGTTATACTGTCTAATGAAATAGAAATAATTGGGGGAGGGACACCAGACACTAGTAATCCAGAATATTGGGATGGAAATATCCCTTGGCTTTCAATAGCTGATTTTAAAGGAGATAGTCGCTATGTTGAAACTGCAGAAAAGAGTATAACCGAAGAAGGATTAAAAAATAGTAGTACGAAGTATCTAGAAAAAGATGATATTATTATTTCTGCTAGGGGTACTGTTGGAGCATTAGCACAATTAAAAATTCCTATGACTTTTAACCAATCTTGTTATGGAATAAAAGCAAATAAGAGTTTAATTCCAGACTATTTATATTTTGCCTTAAAATTTGAGATTGAACAATTCAAAAATAATGCATATGGTGCTATTTTTGATACCATAACAACAAGGACTTTTGATTTAATCAAAATTCCCTTGCCCTCACTTTCTGATCAACAGAAAATTGTCAGAGAAATAGAAAAAATTGAAAAACTAATAAATCTTTCAGAGTTAAAATTACATGAATTTTCAAAACAGAAATTAGCAGTTCTAAAAAAGTACTTATAAAATTATGAAAGCTTCAGAAGCCAATCTATTAAAGTTCCTTCAAAAACCAGCTCAATTTGTAATTCCTATCTATCAACGCCCATACAGTTGGACCCTAAGACAATGCTCACAGCTTTGGAAATAAGACAATGCTCACAGCTTTGGAAAGATGTACTTGATGCTAATGATAAGGCAGTAAGTGGTCACTTTTTAGGTTCTGTCGTGTACATCGAGAAAGGCATATACCAAGTAACAGCTATGCCGCTTCTTCTGGTAATTGATGGACAGCAACGATTAACTACAGTATCACTTCTCTTAACTGCACTTTCGCGAGCACTTAAGGCTTCTGAAAATGAGGAAGATATTCACTCTGCCGAAAAGATTGATAACTATTATCTATTCAACCAACACGAAACAAAAGAAGATAGATATAAATTACTTTTAACTCGCGTTGATAAAGAAACATTTTTAGCTATTATTGAAAACCGACACTTACCAGAGCATCCATCTTTAAATATTGTCACCAATTTTAGTTATTTTGAAGAACAAATTAAAAGTGCGAAACTTTCACTTACAGAAATTGCTAATTGCATACATAAGTTAGTTGTTGTAGATATTGCACTGGACCATCAGAACGATAATCCTCAGCTTATTTTTGAAAGCTTAAACTCTACTGGCCTTGATTTATCACAGGCTGACCTTATTCGTAATTTTGTTTTAATGTCTCTACCTAAAGAAGAACAGGAAAAGCTATACGAGGAATATTGGTACCCAATGGAGAGACGTTTTGGTGATGCTGGTTATGTGGAACTCTTTGATAGATTTATGCGTGACTACCTAACTGTAGAAACAGGTAATATTCCAAACATCAGAGATGTTTATAATAACTTCAAACAATACGTGCATAATGAAACTGGCAAAAGGACATTACAGCAAATTGTCGATAATATATTTATCTTTTCTGGCTACTTTGTAAAACTAGTTTTTGGGAGAGAAGAAGATAAAGAAATAAATGAAATTATACAAAACATTAATGATTTAAAAGTAGAAGTCGCATATCCTTTCTTGCTGGAACTATATTTAGACTATGGTAAAGGTATTTTATTGCGAACAGATTTTATAGAAATATTAAAAATAGTTGAGAATTATGTTTTTAGACGTTCGATTTGTGGCGTTCCCACTAACTCGCTTAACACTACATTTGCAACTATTGGTAAGGAAATTGATAAAACAAATTATTTAGAGAACACTAAGTTGGCGTTTCTAGTCAAAGATTCGTATCGCCGCTTTCCTGATAACGAAGAATTTAAACGTGAGTTTGTAATTAAGGATGTCTATAATTTTAATAGACGGAATTATCTTTTACGTAAATTGGAAAATTATGACAGAAAGGAACCAGTGATAGTCGAAGAATACACAATTGAACATATAATGCCTCAAAATGAAAACCTCTCAGAAATATGGCAGTCTTCTTTGGGAGAAGAATGGGAACGGGTTCATGATCAGTATTTACATACAATAGGAAATTTAACTCTTACAGGATATAACTCTGAATTGAGCGATAGGCCATTTTTTGAAAAGCAAAAGATGAAAGGAGGTTTTGAAGATAGCCCAATTAGATTAAACAGGGAACTTGCAACCGTAGATTGTTGGGATGAAGCAACGATACAACAGAGGGCTCAAGAATTAGCTGATCTTTCTTTAAAGATTTGGGAAATGCCACAAGTAGATGAGGCTTTGCTTAAAAAAGAGAAAACAGAACAGAAAGTTGGTAAAAGAGAAAGAGTGTATGGTATGGATGTACACAATCTTTATTTACAGGGAGATATATTAAATGTCTTTCAAGAACTTAGAAAGCGCATTTTAAATCTTGATTCATCTGTGCAGGAAGAAATAAAAAAAAGATATATTGCGTATAAATCTGAAGGGACAAATTTTGTAGATATTATTCCACAAAGAAAACAACTTCTTTTATCTCTGAAAATCGCTATAAATGAAGTAAAGGATCCTAAAACCATATGTCGTGATGTGTCAGAAATAGGCAGATGGGGTAACGGAAGTATTGAAGCGCCTGTTGGTTCTCTTGAAGAGATTGATTATGTGATGGATCTTATTCGTCAATCATTTGATAAGCAACAAGTTGAGTTAGAATAAAAAAAATTATATGAAAGAAAATTTTAAAGAAGTAGAAATAGATGACCTTGTAATGATTATTAGTATTAATAAAACTTACAAAGATAATTTAACCTCTGATGGTTTGTATAATATTACACATGCTTCATGGAAAGTTGGACCAGAACGAGCAAAAGCAGTCTTTGCTTTTGCTACATATAAAGGTATCGTAAAAGAAGTTTATAAAATACATTCATGGAGCCAGGATGTTGAAACTAATTCCAAGAGATGGATATTTGATGGAGAAATAGCAGAAGACCCTATACGTAGTAAATATTTTAATAAATCAGTAAAGCATTATAGAAAATGGGGTAGCATAAACCCGATAATGTATGTAAATTGTAAGTAAATTATATAAATGTATTACCTTTATATTCTTAAATGTGCCGATAAAACTTTATATACTGGAATCACCACCGACTTGAAACGAAGAATTGCAGAACACAACAATAGTAACCTAAGTGCAAGATATACTTCCTCTAGACGACCTGTTAAATTAGTTTATTCTAAAAAGTTTAAAAACAGGTCCATTGCATCAAAGGAAGAAGCTCGAATAAAAAAATTAATGAGAGATAAAAAATTAGAATTAATTAAAAATACCCCTAAAATAATTTTTAACAAATAACATGCAAACGATTACTATTATTATAGGTCTTCCAGGTTCTGGAAAAACAACTTATATAAAAAATAATTCCGAAGAATTTAAAAATGCGGTAATTTGTGATGATTACCATAAATCCTCATACAAAAAATCTCATGAATTTAAAGATAGTATTTATTATCAAGATTTATTGACCGCCCTAAAAGATGGTAAAGATGTGGTACTTACAGACATAGTTTGGTGTAAATCAGAAAGATTAAAAATTCTTGAAGAAAATGTGAAAGAAGTTTTAGAAAAACTTGAAATGAAGGCAAAAATTAATTACATTTATTTTGAAAATAATAGAGAAGCATGTAAAAAAAATGTCTTACAACGAAACAGAAGCAAAGAAAAAGTTGAAAGGGAAATAGAACTCATAGATGCTTGGAGTCCTCAATATGTGATTCCACAGAATGCTCTTATTGTTCCAATCGTGGCCTTTTGAATATTAAGAATTTATGTAAGTTATATTTACTAGTTTAATTGAAACATCAAAAAGTTATCCACAAGTGTTACACTTGCTCTAATGTATACAATGTATTACATTGTATACATGAATAAAAATAAAGATAATAAAGACTATATTATAAATCTACGTGTTTCTAGAGCTACTTACGAAAAAATAAAACAGAAGGCAAAAGAAAATAGAGAAAGTACTTCTAATTTGGTTCGTAAGATTGTTGATGATAGTATTGAGATTATTTCAGAATTGTCAGACGAACTTCTTGGTAAAGGTGGAAATAATAAGTTTAAAAATATAGTAGGCTATCATAAAGTTAAAGTTGCTCAAGAATTAAAGTGTGATAAATGTGATACTATAATTCATGTAGGAGAGACTGTGACTGTTGGTGAAACTACAGGTACTAAAAAATACTTTTTCTGTAAAAATTGTAAATAATGAAAAAAACTGCAAAGGTAGGAATAATAAAACGAAGTTGTGAAATGATCATAATCGGATCAAGGTATTTTTTATTTTATAAAATAAACAAACATCGGAAAGAATCATTAGGAATACGTATTCGACTTGCCTGTGAAGAACTGGGTTTGGTTTTTATAAAACTCGGACAGATTCTTTCAACCCGTTATGATTTATTAGAACGGAAAGATTGTGAAGAACTACAAAAACTTTTAGATGAAGTGCCTCCAATGAGCTATGAAGTGGTGAAATCAATATTTATTCAAGATTTTGGTAGATCGCCCGAAGAATTGTACGAAGAATTTAATCCTGAACCAATAGCAGCGGCATCTATTGCACAAGTGTACAAAGCGAAACTTGCTGACGGAAAAAGTGTAGCAATAAAAGTTCGTCGTCCAGATGTTGATCGTACTATTAAGTCTGATCTTAATATTTTCCGTAAGTTGGCAAAGATTGCAGAATGGTTTTCTTCTGATCTTCGTCATATTAATCTAGAGAAAATATTAGAACAGTTGGAAAGTTGGCTTTTAGCAGAAATAGATTTCAAACATGAATTAGAAAACCTAAAGACAGTAAATGATTATTATCATAAACTTATAAATAAATCAGATGGAGAACTTGCACGCGCTTTAGTTTTTCCAGTACCGTACCCGAATCTTTCTTCAGCCAATATATTAGTTATGAGTTTCATTGAAGGCATATCTGTCCGCCAATCTAAATCTATACCAAAAAATTCAGAATATGATGTTAAAACCTCTCTTGAGAAATTAATACGAGCTGTTCTTCGTGCATGGATAGGACAAGAAGAACTTTTCTTCCATGGAGACCCACATCCCTCAAATCTCCTTATTTTACCAGAGGGTAAAATAGCTCTTCTTGATTTGGGATTACTTGGACATTTTGATCATAAAGATATCCAGGAAACAAAAGATCTTTTTCTGGCTGTTTATTCAAAAAACATAGAGAGTTCTACTCAAATTGCACTTAAAATGTGTAATGCCTCCAAAAAACTTGATACACCAGAACTTCGAGAAGATATACGCATTTATTTAGAAAGAACACGTTTTTCTGGTTTAGGATTTTGGTTTATGGGTCTCATTCACATCTTTGTAAAACATCGTGTTCCTATGCCATATCAATTAATACTTTTTGGTCGCTGCCAAACAATTTTAGAAGGTGTATTTGAGACGGTTCTGCCTGGAACTTCTGCCTTGGATATATTAGGAGAAGAATTAGAACGAGGTATGCGTCGACAAGTTTTTAAAAATATTTCTTCTACTAATGTGTTACCGATAATATATGCACTTTCTGAAAAATTTAAGAAAAGTCCAGAACTGGTAGCAGGATTGGTAGATAAATATTTTGATGACCCCCTGCAAGCAGTAAGAGATCTCAGAGAAGCTGTAAGATAAATAAATATGTGTACTCTTGGAACAAAAAAAATTAATGGACACTTTTATCTCTTTAAAAACAGAGATAGAGAATATAATATTGATACTAAAATCATTAAGGAAAATGGAAAAGCAAAGAAACTTTTGATTGTTGATCAAAGAGGTCATTGTGAAGGAATCAATGAATATGGTATCGGAATAATAGAAGCTACTTTACAGCCATACCCTAGAATAAAACATCAAACTCCTTCCCCAATAGCGAGAAAAATTTTGGATCAGAATAACATTCTAACTATTTTAGAAATAATTAAAAAAAGTAAAGTTTCTGCTAACATGATTATTTCTGATGGAAAAAGTTCTTTCCTTGTAGAAAAAACTCCTTATCAATTTGCTGTCACTAAAGTTCGAACGGAAGGAGTGCTTACTAATCTAAGTGTTAAATTAAATAAGAAAAATGGTTCAAAATTGAAGGACGTGAGAGACTATGCCAGCATGAGATACAAAAGAGCAAAAGAGATTATTAAAGAAATAAAATCCTTAAAAGATATTCCTAAATTTCTTAGAGATAAGAAAAATTACCCGATGAGTATTTGCAGTGGCAAACCTTGGTGGATTACAACTAAATGTTCTTTTATTTATGATTTAAAAAATAAGAGTATTTTCTTCTGTAAAACAAGACCAGATAGGGGAGTATTTAAGGAGTATAAATTATAAAAATGTTATAATATTTACATGAATATAGGATTTATCTACGCCATCGGAGCAGCGATTACTTGGGGTTTGGTTTACACGATTGACCAGAAGATTCTTCAGGGGACATCGCCTATGACTTTAATCTTTGTAGATTCTTTAGTTGCAGCCATTATAATGCTTCCCCATTGTTTTTTTTGACCATACTTCTATTAAGACCTTACTTTTCTCTGGAAAGACAAATTTATCTCTAATTCTCTTGTCTATTCTTCTAGCTATTTTAGCCAATTTTTTAATTTTTTCAGCTATTAAAACTCTAGGCGCTCCCTCCGCTTCCATTCTGGAAATCGCTTATCCATTTTTTGTGGTTCTTTTCACTTTTATTTTTTTCAAAATTACTCCGAACATCTATTTTTTTATTGGTGGTTTACTTATCTTTATCGGTTCCGCTATTATTGTGTACTTTCATTAATAAAATATGGACAAAACAAAAAATGCTCTCAAATGGATAATTGGAATTTTAAACAAGCACAAGATTGAATATCAGATTTCAGGGGGTTTGGCTGGAAGAATGTTTGGGTCTAATAGAGAACTACATGATATTGATATAGATATTTCGGAAAGATATTTTTCTATTATATTGCCAGAAATTAAGGAATATATTATCTATGGACCCGATCGTTATAAGGATGCTAAATGGGATGTAGAATTGATAACACTCAATTATTTTGGGCAAGAAATTGATATCAGCGGAGTTGATACAATATTAATTAGTAACAAAGAAAGAAGTAAATGGATTCATTACCCAAGTCATTTAGATAAAACACTGAATATGAAAATTGACGGTCTAGAAGTAGAAATAATCAATCTTAAAGATTTTATAGAATACAAAAAAGAATTAGATGGAGAACATCAATTAGAAGACATCAAGGCAGCGGAAAAATACTTAATTCAAAAAATTCTAGAAAATTACAATATTGGAAACTTGGAACATTTAAAAATCATCCCAATTGGCGTTTCTAGTAAAAATTACGAGATAAAAACTACCACTGGACTATATTTTTTGAAGAAACACAGAAAAAATGCTGGCCTTAGGATTGATTCTATTGAGAAAGTAGAGAAATTTTTCAGTAAAAAAGAAATACCAGTAATTTGCCCAATACCAACAAAAGAAAATAAATTGCATTGTTTTTATGAAGGTGATTGTTATGTTCTATATCCATTTATTCCTGGAATCTCTTTTACCCAAGAAAATATTCCTAATCAAGCAATAATTAGAATGGCTGAAATGCTCGCTAAAATACATTTATTAGGAAAAGATCCTTTAATAAATTTTTCTCTCAGTAATTCAAGATATTTTTTACCCGAAAAATCAGAAAATCTAATAAGGGATATAGATTATTTCTTAGAAAAGATTTTAAACATGGAAGAAAAGTCAGATTATGACAACGAAGCATATGAGGCTCTTCTTTTTAAGAAAGAATTGGCTTTAAAGTTCTCCAGTGAAACTGATAATTTTTCCTTTGAAGAATTTAATCTTGGACATGGAGATTTTCATCCTGGAAATATTTTTTTTGATTCAAAAAATAACATTTCTGCTATTTATGACTTTGATATGTCAGGTCCCCAACCAAGAATTTATGAACTCGTACGGGCGATGATGCTGACTTGTTTTGATAACTCTTTTGCAAAGAAGAATTTTAAAAAAGCGAAGATTTTTATTAAAACATATTATGAGCTGTATCCTTTTTTAAAAGAAGATTTCAAGCAAGCAGTAAATTGTTTTTATTTTAAAGGATTCTCTGTTTGGCGAGAAAGAGCGCATTATAATGAAAACAATCGAAGAACTGATAAAACATACTTACTTTCAAATAAGACTCTAAAATATATGACAGAAAATAGAGAATTTTTAATAGATTCCATTTATGATTTTTTATTATTTATATAAACCATAATATTAATTTAATCACAAACGGACTGATTATAATCACAGCTATTGGAGCTATTTTTACTACTAACTTTTATATTACTCATCGCAATATGGTAGTTACCCAAAGTTTAGATTACTCCAAACAAAATAAATGATAATAGGGACCAAATAAAAAAGCAGCTTACCGCTCGACTGCGCATAAACTGCTTTAATTATTATCTATTTTACCAAATTGAATTTTCTAGCTCTTTAATCCAAAGGCTAGCTTCGTCTTGTGAGACATAAGGAATTTGGTTAATATTTACTTCTCGACCTTCACCGTCCTCCATATTTTCACATAAAAGACGATAGATAGTTCTTTTTTGATGACTCGTTGCCATTCCTGGCTCGTCTGTGTCCTCTAAAAAGAAGCTACTCCTTTGTCGAGGTGCTTCAAAAGCTGATATTGTGTTTGTAATCATTTTTTAGATTAAGTTAATAATTATTTTATGGGCATAAGCTTTTGAATAAGCTCGGAACATTGGAATTTAGATAGGTAAGGAGATGCCAAAGCTGACATATATTCCTCTTTATCTTCCTCATCGCAATTCTGAACCAACTTGGATAAAAAATTGCGCTGTTTCTGACTCGCATACTGTGGCATATCGTCTTCACCAAAAAATGCTTGAGAATTTCGACCTTCTAAATCATTTTCGTCACTTTCTTTTTGATTAGGCATGATTGATAATGCATCAAGAATTTTAGTGGATCTCACCATGGCATCTATTAGGCTAGAATTTTTTGCAAAAAGCACCGTCCTCTCCACAAATTTATTTAACCTATTTAGTACAGCTGAACCATAGCCTATACTTAATAACTGATTGTCTTTACTAAGAGTAGTCTTGAATGCCACAAAGCCAGGAATATTTTTAAATAATTTCATAGTTTCAAAATCTTGTTCCGTTACTACGGTTAATTTAAAACTCGCTGCATTCTTTGTAATCTCTTCTTGAATCGGATCTATTCTTTCTCTTGTTTTATAAGGAGAAGGAATATTGTTTTTATAAGTGTTCATGTTTTTTAAGTTATTTTTTTAATGACAATTAAGTTTGGTGAATATTCAACATTCACCTTGTTTCCAATACAAAAACCATACTTTTTTAGAATATGGTTTGCGATAATAAGCTTGGATGCGGTGGGAAGATCTCCCCTAACTCCGTGCCTATTCTGATAACTAATCTTTATTTCTTTTTTTAACATAAAGATTTAATTAGGAATTGGTTCCACACTCCTCACGTAAAATAAATTTATCGTGCGTGGATATTTTCCAATAACATTACCTTGAGCATCTTTCTTCTCGACAAAGGTAACACTCTTTAATGCCTTACTACCTTTCTTAGGCCTATAGCCCAACTTCAACCATCCAGCGAAGGTGAAAGTTTTATATGGCGAGTAGTTCTTAGTTTCACCCTCTCCCCAAATTTTTCTAATTTGATCCTTCACCATCTCTCTTGTCTTTTCTGAACCTTGATAATTAGAAGCGATAGAATCATCCTCTAATATTTCTTTTATACTTAGTGCTTTCATACGATTAATAATTTAGTAGATTAAATTTATATAAGTGACTAACTTATATTGTGAAGATCTAACATCGACCTTATCTTCACTAGCTATAGTTTTTTTGTGCTATTACTTTTATTAAAATAAGGGGTATGGGGGGTCATCGGTTCACCTCCTCGTACTTTTGGAATCCTTGGAGGGTAAAAGAACTTACACGCTTCCGCGAGCCTAAAACTAGAAAGGTACACAATTGATCACATAGAGGCCATTAGTACGAGTAATCAATTTCAAGATGTTATTTTATAAGGGTTATTTAAAACCGTGTTTAGCACAAAGGCACCTAGGGGTTGTTTTGAATTGATTCCTATATATAATTCAACAGGTATAAAATTTTCGCAGAAAAAAACTAGAAAAAGGCTTTAGATAAAACATTCTTTTAACATTGCAGTATTAAGTAATTGGAGTTATTATAAGTAAACAATCCTAAACCAGAAATGGCATGGTAAATAAAAACCCCACGCGAGTAAAAACGGCTACAGAAGTCGCAACTACTCGCGTGGGTCTGTGCATCGAAAGGTGCATAGGATAGTCTCGAAAGAGATTATCGCGATCTTATGTAGCCTTTTTTGCTACCTCTTTGATTATATTATTAGTTAAAACCCACGCGAAATATGAAAAATAAAATAGTTTTAGTGTTCTTGTTTTCTTTTTTAATTCCTTTACGTTTTTCTTCTGCCATTACATATACTTCCAGTATTGGTTCTCAATCAAATCCAATACACGTACAAATAGACCAAGACCCTGTGCAAGCTTGGAGTAATGCCTGGGATAAACTAAGATCAATACAATATGTTTCTGTTTGTGCCAGCATCTATAAAACTATCAAATCACATAGTGCACTGGGTGTTAATATGGCTGATCCTTATAGTGTTAAAAGCGAAACAAGTTATCTAAATTATCTTTATTCTAGCTACCAAATATGTGTGAACCATGCTGCACAAACACAAACCCCAGTACAGCATAGTGGAACTCTGTGTAATGGTAAATATTGGAATGCGTGTCCAGTCGGTAATAATTTTGTTTGTCCAAGTACTGGCAACGCTTATTGTGAAATACCAAAAACTAACGAACCCACACTTCCTCCTGGCTGTGATTCAACCTTGAACTATAGTTCAACAACTGGCATATCTTGTGATGGAAAAAATAGATGTGGAGCAGGTAGTCAACTAAATTCTATTTTTAATACTAATGAAACCAGATGTGTGCCTATCTCAAAAACAAAAACAACGACTCCTGTTATAAAAAAAGTGCCAGAGGTAAAAGCTATACAGAATGAAGTGAAAGAAAACCCTGTTAATATCACTAAACCAGATCCTATAAACTTAAATCAAGAAGTTACCACTAGCACAACAGAAGTAAAGCCTAAAGGTTTTTGGACCAGATTAATAGGATGGTTAGGTTTTTAATATTCAAAATTTATGAACAATAAAAAGATTATTATATTTATAGGAGTTATATTTCTTGCTTTTGTTGGATATAAAATAATTTCTTCCAACATTCAAGAGAATAAAGAGAAGGAAGTATTGCAAGAGAAAGCACAGTTGCAAGCATTAGAGAAAAAACCACTTGAAGATTGTTTAAAGAATAATTTTAATCATTCAATATATGATGATTCTCTTGAGGGTATACTTGATCCAGCAAATTCATTAGCCATGTGGCGTAGCATGATTAAAACTGGTTTTGAAAAGTGTAATACTGTGCAAGGAAATGATTGTGTACTTGATTATATTTATAACGATAAACGTTATTCAACAATAGAAGAAAAAAGAGTTGCTTTTAGGAATTTAGAACAAAGGCTTAACTTAGCGGCCGATGAATATAAATCAAACGAGGAAGCATGTTATAGGTTATATAAATAGATTATGAAAGCAGTAGCACAAAAAACAATTAAATATTTAATACTAGTTATATTAATAGCTTTCTCTGCGCTTTTTTATTTTTATAAAAGCCAAACATTAAAACAAACTAGTGCTTATAAGTGTCCTGAAGACTATACAGAAGACGATGCAGGCACAACAGAATACAGAAATGCACTGATTAATTGGACATCATCATTTTTTGAAGCAAACCCTAAAGCAACATCCTCTGATTGGTCAATAGCCAAATTGAAGCTTTTGGAGGATAGAAAATGCGTAGTGGCATTACAGAGATTAAAAATGTCTGGCAATGTGGCAAATCTAAAACCATGGGAACAAGTAGATTGGGCTATACAAAACTCATTAGATAAAGCAACAAATAGCACTAATTAATATTATTAACTAAAAACACATGAATAATCAAAATAACAAATTGAATTTAATTTTCTCAGCCATATTCTTTATTGTAGGAGGTGCATTAATTCTTAGCCCTGGTATACGTATACTTCCTTTCCTTTTTACCACAGCTACATGGATAACCGCATATCTCATCTTCTTTCTCGGTTCTGCATATTTAGCAATTCGGTACATTAAAAAAGCATCCGTAACTGATCAAAAGAAATTCTTTATTTTTCATCCGTTAACCATTACTACATCCCTAGCTTATCTTTTAGTTCTTATTTCTTCTGTTGCCTTTATAGGAAGCATAATTGCATTATTTAACCTTACTTTATAGCTAAAACCATTATAAATTGCGGTATTTTAGTGGTTAATGTTAAGTAGCTGACTCTATATATAGCAAGGAGATATTTTAGTAGCTGTATCCCCATATAACAAGGGGTCTCGGAATAATCCGAATTTGTCTCTAATTGTGCATGACCGACGGTGTTTTCTGTAGAGATATAGTGTTATGGGGTGTAGGGTAAAAGTATGTTACTTTTAAGATTTTTCTAATTCTGGTATCATTGAAAGGGGATTAAGGATTTCAGAATCTATAATGTTTTCGATCCGTTTTACTTCAGTTCCTTTGTACGATCTCAAGTCAGGTATATATACATAGCCCTTATGATTCTTTATATCGGTTCTAACGTTGTTCACTAAGTCGCGCTTTTGAGAAATTTCTAAATAATAACTATATTTCACAATGACTTTTTGGTTCCCACTGAAGAGGTTTTTTGTTGTTTTTGATGTATAATTAATTTATGGAAAAAAATCCATTAGAAAAACAAAAGATGAAACCTGAGATATTAATTAGTTCTTGCCTAGTTGGTTGTCGAGTTAAATATGATGGAGGTTCAAATGAAGTAGAGGGACTAAGAAAATTACTTGAACAGGGGAAAGCGATTGCCATGTGTCCAGAAATAATTGGTGGTTTACCTATACCAAGAGAACCTGCCGAGATAGAGCCAGGGAGAACAGCAAAACAAGTTCTTAATGGTGAGGCAAAAATTTTAAATACAAAAGGGGAAGATGTTACTAAAGAATTTATAGATGGAGCAAAAATGATACTTGATACCTGTAAAAGAAAAAATATTAAAGTCGTTATTTTAAAGGAGGGAAGTCCTTCTTGTGGCTCTAGTAAAGTATATGATGGGACATTCACTGGAAAAAAAATATCTAGAAGAGGAGTAACAGCCGAATTATTAACACAAAATGGAATAACTGTTTATTGTGAACATAATTTTCCTAAAGAGTTATTATAAAAACTTGGATTATTGGATTCGTAATAAATTTATGACGAAATACATTTTAGTAGGTGGATATTTACATAAAGCAAAAGATGGAGGTAGAGCATTTTGTGAGGAGCTAGTTAAAGGATTTAGCTCTGATAGACCAGTTAAAATTTTAGACTGTATGTTTGCTCGCCCTATAGATAGTTGGGATGATAAAATAAAGGAAGACAATGTTCTTTTCTCTAAATTTATAAATAATTTTGAGCTTATTCTTGCAGAACAGGACAAATTTATTGAACAGGTTAAATCATCAGATGTTATATTTCTTCGGGGAGGGGGAACTGAAGTGTTTTTAGAAAGATTGAATAAAGTTAAAGACTGGACAAAGGAACTTAATAGGAAAACCCTTGCTGGTACTTCTGCTGGAGCTGATGTTATCTCAAAATATTGTTATGGTGTTGATAATGATAAAATCATTAATTGTATAGGATTATTACCAATAAAGTTTATTCCTCACTGGCACTCAGAATCAGATTTTTATTCAAAGTTAGATTGGGAAAAAGCATTACAGAAATTAAAGGATTATAGAGAAGAACTACCAGTTTATACACTAGCTGAAGGAGAATTTAAGGTAATTGTTCTGTAATGCAGTTCTAACTTCGTCCACTAGGTCGCGCAAACGTTTTCGGCTTTATTTTATAAAGCTCTTTTGGGTTCTGTCGGACATTAAACTTGTGGTATTATTTAGATATGGAAAAGGTAGCAAATTTAACCCAGAAAGAAAATATAAATCTTTCTAAGTTGTCTTTTAATTTTTGTGATGATACTTTTATTGAGGAATATTTTATCTCAAGGATAAGAGAAATGGAAGATAAGTATCAATGGATAGAAAAAAATAGAGAAAAATTAATGGCACATAAAAATGAGGTTGATGACTTGATAAAGAATGGATTAATTCAAGATGGTAATATAGAAACAATTTGGCAATACAGATTGGATAGGTATAAAAAAGACCATGAAAGAGTTTTAAAAGTTAAAAGTTATTTAGAAAGCAATATTGAATATATAAGAGAAAATGTGGCTAAAAAATTATCTATATTCTTTTCAGTATTTGATTTAAAAAAAACGAATGTGAATTTTACTATAAACAAGAAGGCAGATTTTTGTGTGGAAAGAGATATAATTGTGGATTTAGTTAGATTAGGAGTAAAAAATAATCCTCTCCAAGATGCTATAAATGGAATAACTCATGAAAGTTTTCATGTTTGGATGGGAGAAAAATCAGACTGGAGAGATTCTAACATAGATGAAAAATCTGATTTAGATATAAAAAATCAAATAGTCTTTAGAATGATTGATGAAGGGCTAGCAGTTTTAGTAGGGGGACAATCTCTTGGAGAACATTATGAGAGACAAGGTAAAAAATATGAAGATTGTATCCAAGAATCTTTTTCTACTTTTAATATTCTTTTAAATGAACAAAATCTTAAGGAAAGTTATAAAAAAGGTGATGGATTTAAAAATATGGGATATTGTTATGTTGTTGGGAATGAGATTTGTAAGACGATATTAAATAAAGAAGGTATAGAAAATTTTAAGAAATTAATCTTAGAAACAAAAGAAAACCTTCAAAAATTGATTGAATTATATCAAGAGATTTGTAATTCTAATGAGAAATTACCTAAAATTGAGATTTAATTTATAAAACTAGTTCTAACATAGTCATTATTATGGTATACTAGGGTCGTATAAACATGTTTTTCACTCATAAGTTGAAGGGATGAATTATGAATCCTGGTATAGTTGTCCTTTCAATTGATGCTTTTCTTTTTCTTGTCGTCTATTTGACGATAAAAAATGGATGGTATCAACTGAAGATATAATGATATGTTAATTCATTAACATACCGACCTCAGCAATCGCTGGGGTTTTATTTTAGGTCTGGTATAAAAATACACCCATCATGCTTTCGTATAGGTCGCGCATACGTTTTGAGCCTTGAATTGTAAAGGTGTTTTTGTGCTGACTGATGGGACCTAGAACTGTGGTATTATCTTAATATGAGTATTTTTTATCCTATACAATTGTTGGCTAATTGGTTAACATATTCTGTTTTTAAGATAATTCCCAATACTTTAAAAGCTGACGCCTTTAACTTTTTTTTCTATGACACAATAAAAATATTTATCTTACTTACGGTAATTATTTTTATTGTTTCCATAATTCGTTCTTATTTGCCTAAGGAGAGGGTAAGAGAAATTTTATCTCATAAAAATAAATTTTCAGGAAATATTATTGCTTCACTCTTTGGAATTATCACTCCATTCTGCTCCTGTTCGGCTATCCCTCTATTTTTAGGATTTATTCAGGCAGGAGTGCCACTCGGAGTGACATTTTCTTTTCTTGTAGCTTCTCCAATGATAAATGAAGTGGCCTTGATTTTACTTTTAGGAATGTTTGGTTGGAAGATTGCACTTATGTATATTATGAGTGGACTTTTTATTTCAGTCCTTTCTGGGATGGTTATTGGGAAAATGAAAATAGAAAATCTAGTAGAACCATTTGTATATGAAGGTACTATAAATGGGGGAACGACTTTTTCGGTGATGACCAAGAAAGAAAGAATTGTTTATGCTAAAAATTATACTCTAAGTATTTTAAAAAAAGTTTGGCCATATATTTTGATTGGGATTGGTGTCGGGGCATATATTCATGGTTTTGTTCCTACTGATTTCTTGGCCCAATATGCTGGAAGTGACAAATGGTATGCTGTACCTCTCGCTGTTCTTATCGGTATTCCTTTATATTCAAATGCGGCAGGCATTATTCCACTCGTTTCAGCTTTGACAGAGAAAGGTGTGTCTATGGGGACAACACTTGCTTTTATGATGTCTGTGACAGCATTGTCATTGCCTGAGTTTATGATTTTGAAGAGAGTTATGAAGATTAAATTGATTTTTATTTTCGCTGGAATTGTGGGGATGGGGATTATCCTGACAGGGTATTTTTTTAACTGGGTTTTGTGATTTTATTTTGCTGGGAGTACAGTAGAACCTGGAGTTTTGCTTAAGCAACTACCTAATTTACATGAATATCCTGAAGGACAGCCACAAGTCTGACATTGATTTATTATAGTTCCATTAGTTGAACAATATTTTGGTTGAGAATATGTGACGCAACTGCCGTATGGAGTGCCATTCAAACATTTTTGTATTATGGCAGGTGTCACATCTACACTACTTATCCTTGAGGAAGTTGAGGTGCTAAAAGAGGCTTTAGCTGTTATCGTGTAAGTCCCTGGAGTTGTCCAAGTATGAGCCGAAGAAAAATTTAGACAACTAGAATCAGTGCATCCGTTTTCTTTTGAAAGAGTTGATGATCCATCTCCCCAGTTGATGTTCCAAGAAATCATGTCTGGGGTAGAAGAAGTGGCAGACCAAGAAAACGTTCCTGATTGTTTGGCGTTTAATGTTTTAGGCGTCGTAGAATTTACTATAGTTACAAGTGGTGCGATCTTTGGTACACAACTATCTCGGGCGCATGATTCATTTTTAACTTTAGTAACTAAATTCATGAATGAAGGAGAAAGAGAATCGGGGCTACTAATTTGAGGATATGGGAACCAGCTCATTATGTCTACAAAGTCTGGTCTGATTCCATTGTTCTTTAGATCAGATACTTGTTCCATTATGCCATTGTAATAAAGAGTATCTTTGTCCTCGATAATATTAGCATTTAAAAGTTCACTATAATATTTACTTTGTAGAATTATTCCGAATTTTATTCCTCTCTCATTCGCTACTGTTTGTAGTCTTTTAATTCCACCATAATCGATGGAGTAATTTCTTGTAGCGGAAGAGTAAGGTTGGTAGATCATTTCTAATTCTATTAATGGTAATTCTTTGCCACCATTATTTTGTTTGTAAGCATCTAGGATTGAAATCACTTGATCGGTACTTGACGCATAACTATAATTATTTGCAGTAGGAAATATTTCACCAACGATGACATCTGGGTATGATTTGTGTATTTCATTTACATATCCTATGTGCATTTTAACAGCGTTGTCTATAGTTACATTGCAATATTTTATTGCATAGAATAATGAACCATCTCCACCTGAAGGCAAGATATATTTAATATTCCCACCAAGAGAGGAAATTAGCTGCATTTCACTTAAAGTATTTTCTGTTAAATAGGAGGAACATTTATAGAGTGGATAAGTTTGTAATGAAATTGGTTTGTTATTGTCTTTTAGAGTTTGAATTATTTGTTGTGCAAGATTTGGTTCTATTTTAAATGATCCTTGTCTCCCATTATATTGGTCAGAAATAAAACCTAAAAAAACTCCAAATGTAGATGTATCATTTAACGCATTTTGCCATGAACTAGTAGAATTAAAGAGTGTAAGAAGATCTTGCCCGCCCATTCTGTTTAAGGGTGTCCCCGCAGTCTCTTGATAATACGGATTTGGTGTTATCCATACTTCATTAACAAAAGGATCTAGAACGGCTTCACTCTCAATATCAGTAATACTTGTTGGGGATGTTATATTGGCTACTACTGGAGTTGTGTGTGAAGATCCTCCTAAGAAAGTTAGATAAAGGATGGGAGTTATGATTATTAAGAAACCAATAGATTTTGATATATTTTTTTTACTTAATGATTTTTTTAAAAATACTAATACTTGGTAGCTTTTCATAACGTTTGTATAATTAATGATTAATAGATTTATTAATCATACAATATAAACAAATTTATGCAATGTTTTTATTGAGTTAGTGGGGGAGTAGGTTTTGATGTTATTTCTGGAGATGGTGTGGCTTCTGGAGTTGGAGTAGGTGTTGGTTCTGGAATTACTTCTGGGGAAGGAGGAACAACTTCGGGCGTAGGTGCTGGTTCTGGGGTTGGAATGACTTCTGGTGTAGGAGTAGGTTCTGGAGTTGGCTCTGGTTCAGGGGTTGGGGTCGGTTCAGGAGCTGGTGTCGGAGCGACCGGTTCGATAATTTTACATTCACCTTGTGTTGTTTTCGTAGCTCCGTTTGCGATAGAGAGACAATATGGATCGCCCGTCACTTCATCGTATAATGTGATGCCTGTACGTTTCGCTGGGCTACCGATTTTTAATGTATCTACTGCGAGGGCTTTCATATAAACTACTCCACTTTCTACTTTTGTTACTACATCAGTAAAGAATGCACTTGCATACTCGCCAAGGGTAGGGGATGGAGTGCCTATCTGAGTAGTTTCTAGATTTTTAATTCTAAGATCTAGATCTTTGATAGAGGCAGAGAATGAATCATTAATAGTGAGTTGATCGACACTGCCATTTTTTACTATAAACAATGGATTGAGTTCTTCTGTGGTAGGAATCCACCAAGTATTTAAAACGTAAACCATAATTGTATCTTGAGTCCCATCATAATCAGCTAAAGCTATACCTAAAATTCGTCCCATGCGTGTAGCTTTCATAGCTTTACCAGGGGTAGAAGAAGTTGTTAAATAGTCACCTATGCTGATATTTCCACCTTCATTGGTAACTTTCACTGGTACACGGCCATTGAGAGCAATCGGGATGGGATGATCTTTTTCGTCTATTATATTGTAACCAGTAGAAGTAGGGTCACCGTAGTTGTTTGAAGCTATTCCGATTATGTTATCTTGATAGGCTTTAGTTGTTTTGTGAAGTTTTGATAAGCTGACTTTGGGCGCATTAATAAGTGGTGTACCATACCCATCTGATTGAGTAACCTGTATTATTTCATCACTCGTTGCTACTATATCTCCATAACTTACATCATCTTCTGTTGCATATAATTCTGCATAGTCGTCAAGACTTGTGGCTGCACAGTCACCAATATCAGCACCAGTTAAAGCACCACCGACAGTACTGTTTGCACGATCGCTACATAGTCTTTCTTTTCTTGTTGCAAGTGCGGGGGCTGTAAGTAAAACTTTTCCGGAACCAGCTTTGAGCGCTAAACTTGCTGCACCAGTAGCTGAGCCGATAGTTATGACATTAGCGGCTGCTCCATCACCTATGCCGATAGTTTTAGCGTTAGTTGTTCCATAATGTCCAATGTAGATAGTATCTGCAGCTGCCTTACCGATATTGATAGTTTTAGCTGTGTCAATATATCCAATGTAGATATTTCCGGCTGAAGCAGTACCAATATTGATGTTACCCAAAGTTCCTGAACCGGTTTCAATATTGACTGCGCCAGACGTACTTCCCGCAGTTACTGTACCTGAAGAGATTGTTATTATTCCCGAAGTACCAGCACTTGCTCCTCCAGCACCAGAAGTAATATTAATATTTCCACCGTTTCCACTTGCACCAGCACCACCACGTCCCGAAGTCAAAGTAATAGCACCTCCTGTTCCTGTTCCTCCAGCGAGTCCACCAGTAAGAGTAATACCTGCCCCAGCCACGTTTTGTGCAGCAACTGCAGCAGCACCAGTAATAGCAATTTCGCCTGGGGCACCTGTTCCTGTCGTTGTTCCACTTTGAATTGTGATAGCACCCGAGGCATTATTTCCTGCGCCAGAAGCGTTTCCTGATTTTAGAGATACTGCTCCTGTGGCACCGTTAGTTGTAGCTCCAGAAATAATTGCTACTGCACCGGAAGCACCTGTAGCGCCAGCGGCACCTGAAGTTATATTTACAGCACCCCCATTTCCTGAACCAACACCTAGCCCCCCAGTGACACTTATTGCTCCTCCGTTTGCGTTAGTAGCTACTCCTGCACCTGCGACTACACTTAAAGCACCCCCTGCAGTATTTGCTGTAGTAGAGGTAGCTACAGAAATTGTTCTAGGAGCTTCTTTGCTTAATAAAATATCTCCATTAACTTCTAATGCTGCTCCTGGATCTGTCGTACCTATACCAACTCGATTATTTGTGGCATCAATAGATAATGTAGAAGTATCAAAAGATAAACCATTAGTTCCTCCTGTTAAAACGAAGTTTGTATCGTTAGCAAATGTCCACGTAGCAGCGTTTGCAGTAAGTGTATCTCCTGATGCATCACCTATCGTGGTATTACCATTAGAGGAAAGAGTCGTAAACACTCCTGTTGTCGGTGTCGTTGCACCTACGGTACCATTGATATTTATCGAAGCTGTACCCGTTAAGTTTGTCACTGTTCCACTAGACGGTGTTCCTAAAGCACCACCAGAGAGAAGTACGTCTACACCTTCTACTGTAATTGCCCCTGCACCACTTCTAGCAATAGTTGTGTCAGATGCATGTCCGAGTTCAATATCACTCATGAACGTGACTTTATCCTCGAAGTATTGTGGACGCCACCCATTTCCACCGATTGCTATCCAATCAATATCAATTACAATAGGAGATGCATTAACTAAATCGAATCGAATAGCTGTAATAGTATTATCAATCCAATCTGTCCCACCTTGAGAGAGACTAGACATGTCTAACACTAAAGTATGCCAATTACCATCTGTATTTAAAGCCGAAGGGAAATTTTTTGTGTAGGAACCAGAGGAGCCATGTCCACTAGTGCTATAGAATATTTCTCCATTTGAGACACTTCCACTAATCCATTTATAATGAATACGAATGATTTGATTTTGCCCACCATCAAAAGATAAACTACTCATAGTTATATTTGAGTCATTGCCGGTAGCTGTAAAACGAGTTACGCTATCATTTGGGGTGTCGAGTGTAGCTCTAAGTTTTGTCCAATTAGCAGTAGTGTCAGAATTAAAATCATAAAGAAGGATTGGAGAAAATTCGAGATATGGAGACTCTATTGTACTAGTGGCGGAAATAGTTGTAAATGCGCCTGTTGTCGGTGTCGTTGCACCTACGGTACCATTGATATTTATCGAAGCTGTACCCGTTAAGTTTGTGACGGTACCTGCGCTAGGGGTACCAATATCAGGAGTTGTAAGTGTAATTCCCGCAAGTGTCAAAGCTGCACTGGCTCTGTTTATCGCTACTTGAGTTGTACCAATATAGAAAGTTTGACCTGTAGCTGCTTTTCCTCCTAATTGAGTTTGAATTGCAGAACTTAATCCTTTAACATAACTTAATTCAGTTAGTGATGGGTAAGTGGCAACTGCAAGAGTTCCTAATGTATTTGTTCCAGACCAGTAAGCTATTTCATTTGTTGTTCCAGTACCCAATGCCAATGTTCCTGTGGTTGCAGGCAAGGTGAGAACTATATCAGTACCCGCTATTGCATTTGGTTGAAGTGAGACATTTCCGGATGTTGAACCTGCTAATCTTACTACTCCAAGTGTGGTTCCAGCTAGACCTAAATCAAGTAATGCACCCGGTACTGTTGTGCCGATACCAACATTACCACCTGCAAAAATTGCAGCATAATTGTTTGTAGCACCTGATGGGGTATCCACATATAATGCATAGTTATTTGTAGCTGGTGAAGCTGAACTTGTAGAACTTACTCTTAATCCATATTCATTAGTAGTATTACCTTGCCAAACACCAGTGTTTGCTATATAGGCACCATATTTATCTATACTGTCAGTACTTGAAGTTGTAATATTACTTACATACAAACCATAATTTGTAGTGGTAACAGCGCCACTTTTTAATACCGATAATTTTTTATCAGTTGGAGTTGTGTCACCTACGCCGACATTTCCTCCTGCAAGTATAGTCATCCTTTCCGTATTATTAGTAAGAAATCCTATATCATAATTATCTAATGAACCTAGAGTTTTTTTAGCTCCATTTGTATTTCCATCTAATAACCAAACACCAGAGAGGGAAGTTAAATATCCTTCACTCGTCCATGGAGTTCCTGAAACGTAAGCTGTTGTATCTAAAGTAAATGTATTAGCTCCAGTCATTTTGACAAATGCAGGGGAAGCGTAAGAGAGTCCAGCGACAGAAGTTAGATTTGCATGAGCTGCTTGGTATGCAGTACTTGCAGTGTAAGCAGCTGTTCCTAATGTTCCACCGGTACCAATGTTTAATGTTGAGTTATCAGTTCCACTCAAAGTTAAAATATTGTTGACGGTCAAACTTTTTCCTGAAGTGACAGAA
>Ga0172379_10002903_pt1 | contig 28720 bp, 21 predicted proteins | sample GrowelOW334metaG_FD_119756 | JGI IMG/M metagenome (GOLD analysis project Ga0172379, IMG submission 119756) | Groundwater microbial communities from an aquifer near a municipal landfill in Southern Ontario, Canada - Groundwater well OW334 metaG | ecosystem: Environmental > Aquatic > Deep...
CCCTACGGGATTTCTACAACACCGTAGGTGTTGAATCCATGGCAAGCCCATGGCATGCTTTGTAACAAATAAACCCACCAACAACTAACATTCCCATCGGGAATGAATGTTTCTTATCACTAAAGAATCCTTTCTGTGAGTAAATAAACTTTGGTTGACGGCTACGCCGCGCTAAGATTAATAGCAAAAACCGTTCAAACGGTTTAGTGTGAAACTTTTTACTGCATAACACCTCGATTAATCGAGGTGTTAATAAAAAAAGCTGATTCTTATTTCAACCGTTTTAACGGTTTGCAAAATTGTGCAGTGAGATTGAATAGATAAATTTCTAAATTATCATTGTTATAACTTATTAAACTTTGTTGTATTTTTAACTGAATAATTTACCGAGGTGTACAATGTCTCATAAGAAAAAGAAGAAACAATCAGCAAAAGAAGAACCGATAGAAAATGATGAAGTTCTTGAGCCGGATGATTCGCAAGAAGATTCTGAAATTGATAAGAAGTTTTATAATAATGAACTTATTAGACTAAGCGTTGAACTTGTAAAACTTCAGGAATGGGTTAAGCATAAAGGATTAAAAGTTGTTGCTATTTTTGAAGGACGCGACGCAGCCGGTAAAGGGGGAACGATAAAAGCAATAACACAATTTCTTAATCCACGTATCTGCCGCGTGGTAGCGTTAGGCACTCCAACCGAAAAAGAAAAAACACAATGGTATTTCCAAAGATATGCTCCTCATTTACCTGCTGCAGGCGAGATAGTCTTTTTTGATAGAAGCTGGTACAATCGAGCCGGGGTTGAAAAGGTAATGGGTTTTTGTACCGATGAAGAATATAAAGAATTTTTAAGAAGCTGTCCCGAGTTTGAACGAATGATAATCCGTTCAGGGATCATTTTAATTAAATATTGGTTTTCCGTAAGCGATGAAGAACAGGAAAAAAGATTCCAGGAAAGAATAAATAATCCTACAAAGCGATGGAAGATAAGTCCGATGGATTTGGAATCACGCAGCCGTTGGGTTGATTATTCAAAGGCAAAAGATGAGATGTTTGCTTTAACCGATATTAAACAAGCGCCCTGGTATGTTGTGCATTCGGATAATAAAAAGAAAGCACGGTTAAATTGTATTGCTCATTTTTTAAGTCTCATTCCTTATAAGGATATCAAAAGAGAAAAGATTGAACTTCCTCCAAAACAAAATAATGTCGGATACATCCGTCCGCCTATGACAGACCAAAGTTTTGTGCCGGAAGTATATTAACCGGTTGGTGAAGAGATAAAATTGATTCCTTAATCTTACCCGTAGTCTTTTTCTTTATTCGTTTTAAAGCACTAGACTAGAGTAAGATTAAGAATACGATTAAGATTAATTTTTTTAGTCTTCAACTTTAAATTGAAACTCTAATTATCATCATCCACAAAATTTACCATAATTGCCGCCACAAACATTGACACACCGCCAAGGATCAGCGCATAAATTGCATGATTGGCAAAGAGATTTTTCACAAAAAATCCAAGGATAGCCGCTGCCGTTATTTGTGGAATAACGATAAAGAAATTAAAAATGCCCATGTAAACACCAAGTTTATTTTTAGGCAACGACCCGGTAAGGATGGCATACGGCATTGCAAGAATTGAAGCCCATGCTAATCCAATTCCAAGTTCCGAGATCAAAAGCAGTTTGGGATCTTTAATAAAATAAAAAGAAGCCAACCCGATTCCTCCGCAAATCAAACTTATCATGTGAACGGTTTTTCTGCTCGTTCTATTTGCAAGCCAGATCAATAAGAAAGCCATAACAGCCGCAAAACCATTATAAACAGCCATTAAAACGCCAACCCAATCCGCTCCTTTATTATATAATGCCGATGAAGTATCTGTTGCACCATAAATGTGGCGGGTTACTGCGGGCGTAGTATAAATCCACATTGCAAAAAGAGCAAACCAAGAAAAGAATTGGACGTAAGCAAGTTGGATCATTGTTTTGGGCATCTTGTAAAGATCGTTGATAACAACCACGAGCCCGCTTTCTAGTTTAGACGCTTTAGTTAAATACCCAACAACAAGTTGAATGATTCCGAAGACGGCAACTCCGCCGAAGAAAACACCCAAACCATAATCCATGTAAATGAAAAAATAAAAGACTAAGAAGAATAATACTCCGGTTGCAAGCCAAATAAATCCATTTTTGTAAAACTTTTCATGGGAAATTAATGCTTCATCGCGTGTTAACCCTGGATTATTCGCTATCTCTTCTTTATTAAACTGTTCCATTTCTGCAGGTGAATATTCTTTTGAGCGGAAGACGGTCCAAATAACCGCAAGAAGAAAAACAGCGCCGCCAATATAAAATGAAAATCTAACCGAAGGAGGGATTTCACCGTGAGCAGCAGTATTACTTATTCCGAACCAGTTTGTCATAACGTAGGGAAGCGCTGAAGCAACAATTGCACCGGTGCCGATAAAAAAACTTTGCATAGAAAAACCAATGGTTCTTTGATCGGGAGGCAGCATATCGCCTACAAAAGCGCGGAACGGTTCCATTGAAACATTAATTGAGGCATCCATAATCCACAACATTCCGGCGGCAACCCAAAGCGCGGGGGAATTAGGCATAATAAGCAATGCCAATGATGCGAGTATTGCACCAACTAAAAAATAAGGTCTTCTTCTACCGAATCTATTCCATGTTTTATCACTCATGTGCCCGATAATCGGCTGAATGATCAAACCGGTAACCGGCGCGGCAATCCATAAGATCGGAATTTCATCAATGCTTGCGCCTAATGTCTCAAATATTCTGCTTACGTTGGCATTTTGAAGTGCGAATCCGAATTGAATTCCCAAAAACCCAAAACTCATGTTCCATATTTGCCAAAAAGAGAGAGCCGGTTTTTTCATTTTAATTTCCTTCGCCGATTGATAAAGAGAAACTTTCTTTTGTAATTTGAGACAAAAATTAATTGATTTTTCTCTACCATGCAATTTTAATTTTAATTGATCCCATGCTTTTAAGAATAGCTGTATGACTAAATTTGCGGAAATATTGAACCGGGTTACTTCTGACCCGTATTCTGCTTTCTTTTATTCGCCTTTAAAAACGGGGAGTGAAGATTCCTATTATTTTTTAGAACCAAATGAAATTTATCGGATTAAGGAATTGGAACAAACGGACGCATTTTTATCCCGTTTAGATGCAATAAGGGGAAACAATATCTTCGCTTATACAATTCTTCCTTACGAGTTGGGATTCTTATTTGAGAAAAAATTAAGAAGACTTTTAACAAAAGAAGACGAAAGAATAATTAAAGCTGAATCGCTAATTGTAACTTTTGATAAGCGGAATGTAAAAAAAATAAAAACTGCCGGTTTAGATTTCCGGGAAATTGAAAAAAATGTTACTTCCATTAGTAATTTCCGTTTGAATGAATCTAAAAAATCCTTTCTAACCAAAATTGAAACTATCAAAAGGCAGATTGCCGAAGGAGAAACCTATCAAGTTAATTTAACTACAACCGGAACATTTCAATTTAAAGGAAAGATTGAAAAATTATTTTATGATCTCATGTTAAAACAGTCTGCGGAATATTCAGCGTTCATTAATCTTCCATCAAAAAAAATTCTTTCTTTTTCACCTGAACTGTTCTTTAAACTGGAAGGGAATAAAGTAACTACCAAGCCGATGAAAGGGACTGCACAGCGGGGAAGAACTTTGCAAGGGGATATTCAACAGAAAGAAGAGCTTTTTCTCAGCGAAAAAAATCGAGCTGAAAATTTGATGATCGTTGATCTGCTAAGGAATGATATGGGAAAAGTAAGCAGGCAGAACAGCGTTGTTGTAAAAAAACTTTTTGAGATTGAGAAGTATGAATCACTCTTTCAAATGATTTCAATTATAAAAAGTACTTTGAAAAACCAAACAAAATTATCTGAACTTGTAAAAAGCATTTTTCCATGCGGTTCAATTACCGGTGCGCCAAAAATGAGAACGATGGAAATTATTCACCGGTTGGAAAAAACTCCGCGCGGTATTTATACCGGCTCAATCGGGTTACTGATCCCCGGGAAAAGCATTTTTAATGTAGCCATAAGAACACTTGAAATTGATAAATCAAATAACAAAGGAAGAATTGGTCTAGGCGCGGGTATTACCTGGAGCAGCGATGCAAATGAAGAGTACAATGAAGTCCTTTCCAAAGGAGTTTTCTTAACTCAACCGGCATGGGAATTTGAAATATTTACCTCTTTTCTTTATGCTGAAGGGAAACCTTTTTTACTGAAAGAGCATCTGTATAGATTAAAAAAATCAGCTGAATATTTCTTATTCTATTTTGATAATGAGAAAGTAATCAAAGAATTAAACCGGGTGCTCTCTACTCTAAACGATAAAAAATATTTCAAAATAAAAGCGGCTTTAAATAAATTTGGAAAAATTACGGTTACGAAAACCGAATTAAGAAATAATCAACAACATACCGGTGGTGCGCGGATCGTCATTTCAGAGAAGAAAATAGATTCACACAATTCATTCCAGTATTTTAAGACAACTCAAAGGGAACTTTATAACGCTGAACTTCAATACTACAAAAAAGAAGGCTTTGATGAAGTTGTTTTCCGGAATGAGAAGAATTGTATAGCCGAAGGTTTGGTTACTAATATTTTTATCTTCACTGAGGGGAAATGGAAAACTCCCCCCATAGCGTCAGGTGTGCTGGATGGCATTTACCGGAAGTATTTCATGAAACATCATCTTGTTTCGGAAGAAAGTATATCGATAGCAGATTTGAAAAAATCGGAGAAAATTATTTTAACTAATGCGGTTCGTAAAGAAATAGCGGTGGAAGAAATCGTTTTTAACGGAAGTAGAATATTTCATCGAAAATGAAGGACGAAAAGTAAAATATTTTTTCTATCTTTAAAGGAAGAAAGACAAAATCTCTTAATGACTGAGCAAACCGAACATATTATAACAAGAAAAAAAGAACATCTTGAGTTGTGCAAGACGGATGCTGTGCAATTCAAAGAAAAAACTTCAGGATTTGAGAAATATGATTTTCTCCACGCCGCCTTGTCTGAAGTTCAAATTGAAAAGATTGATCTCTCGAAGAAGTTTTTTGGTAAAAAAGTTTCGTACCCGTTTCTCATCTCCTGTATGACCGGTGGGACAACCGAAGGAGAAAATATCAATCTACAATTGGCAGAAGTTGCCGCTGAATTGAACATTCCTTTAGGGTTGGGAAGTCTACGATTTGCCTTAGAAACATCACGGTACGATGATCATTTTGTACAAATAAGAAAGACTGCAAAAGAGGTTCCTATTCTTGGCAACATTGGCGGGGCGCAATTAGTTAAAATGAAATCTTTTAAACCTTTATTTAGTCTTCTTGATAAAGTTCAATCGGATGTACTTGTTGTTCATTTAAATCCTTTACAGGAACTTTTGCAGAAGAATGGTGAACCTGATTTTTATGGCATTAAAAAGTCGCTGCAAAAGTTGGTTAAACAATCTCAAATTCCTATCATCGTAAAAGAGGTTGGTTCGGGGATATCTAAAAAGGTTGCGCAAGCATTGTTGGATCTAGGAGTTGCCGGAATTGATGTTGCGGGAGCCGGAGGAACAAGTTGGGCAGGTGTTGAAATTCTTCGTAATAAACAACCGGTTGAAAATCCTTTCTGGGATTGGGGAATCCCCACAAGTTTTTGCATCAAGACAATAGCAGAACTAAAAAAGGAAAATAAATTTATGCTGATCGGTTCCGGGGGAATTAATACCTCGTTTGATGTTGCAAAAGCGCTTGCACTTGGAGCTGATTTTGCTGCTTCTGCTCGAACGATTCTTCAAACACTTATTAAAAGCCGTGAGCCCGGAGTTGTTTCACTTATTAAAGATTGGTTTGAAGATGTGAAACGAATAATGTTTTTAACAGATTCTCAGAATTTGCGTAGTTTTGGGAAGGGAAAATTAATCTTAAAGAAGGACTACTATTGATATCCGAAAAAGATTTTCATTCTTTTCTGGCAAAAGAAAGAAAAATTATTGATGCAAAGCTGAAAAAAGTTTTAGCCAACAGAAAACCCCGTTCTTTATATGAACCGTCGAATTATATCTTAGCCGATCAAGGTAAAAGATTGCGTCCGCTGCTTGTGTTACTCTCTGCAAAGGCTGTAGCCGGAACATATAAAAACGCATACAACGCTGCATTAGCTATTGAGATGCTACACAATTTTACTCTTGTGCATGATGATATTATGGATAATGCCGATAAGCGCCGCAACAAATTAACTGTTCATGTTAAGTACGATGTAAATACGGCGATACTTGCGGGAGACGGTTTATTGGCAGTAGCGTATGAGTATCTTTTAAAAGATTTGGTCATTCCAGGGAATGATGTGGTAAAGTATTTTACAAAAGGATTGGTTGAAGTTTGCGAAGGACAAAGTCTTGATAAAGAATTCGAACTGAAAAGATCAGTATCGATAGATGAATATATAGTAATGATCACAAAGAAAACCGCAGCTATGGCTGAAATGTGTTGTGCTATCGGAGCAAAGATTGGGGGCGGCTCAAGTAAAGAGGTGCAAGCGTTATCGCTTTATGGGAAAAATCTTGGGATAGCATTTCAAATTCAAGATGATCTTCTCGATATTGTAGGAGAAGAAGATTCTTTCGGGAAAAAAATCGGCGGTGATTTGATAGAAGGGAAAAAGACTTTTCTTTTTCTTAAAGCTTTGGAAAAGGCAAAAGGAAAGGAGAAGGCAGCGCTGATAAAAGTAATTGCGAATAAAGGGATTTCCCCCGGTGAGGTTTCCGGGTATAAAAATATTTATCAGGAACTTGGTGTTCTAGTCGATGCGCAAAATGAAATTGTGAAGTTTACAAGAAAAGCGCTTAGGCAAATTGTTCATATTAAAAATGAAAACGACAAACAGCTTTTCACTTTTCTTGCTCATTCACTTATTAAGAGAACAAAATAATGATTGAAACAACGGTTAAAATAATTAACAAAGCCGGGTTGCACACCCGTCCTGCAGCCACAATAGTTAAACTTGCTTCAAAGTATAAATCGGAGTTTTTTATTTCGAAAGATGGACTCCACATCAATGGTAAAAGCATCATTGGTGTAATGACTTTAGCAGCAGAAATGGGGAGCGAACTCTTGCTTACGTTTGAGGGAGAAGATGAACAACAAATGAATGATGAAATATCCGGATACATCAAAGGAGGCTTTGACGAACTGTGAAAGGATTAAAAGACATAGTAAAACATTCCGATAATTATATAACCGGAATTGCAGCCGCTCCCGGGCTTAGAATAGGGAAGGCTTATGTTTTTGCAAAAGAAGTTTTGCAAATCAATCATAATGAAATCACCGATATTGAAGAAGCGATTGTTCTCTTTCATGAAGCATTGGAAAAATCGCAGAAAGAATTACGCAAAATATTTGGTTTTGCTAAGGAAAAAATGGGAGAAGTACGCGCGGCAATATTTGAAGCTCATTTAATGATTCTGGATGACCCGGTTCTGATAGGAAATATTACCGAACGAATTAAAAAAGAAAGAAGATTTCCCGAATTTATTGTTGACGATGAAATATCAAAATATCAGCAATTAATGTTTGGCGCTTCCGAGCATTACATGAAGGAGCGGGCGCTTGATATTGAAGATATTAAAAACAGAATAATCAGAAATCTTCAAAAGAAAAGATGGCAGTCAAAAATTCCTCTTGATGCAATTGTTGTAAGCGGTAATTTGACTCCGGCAGACACTATCCTTTTTACAAAATCTGCTTCCGTTGGGTACATAACCGATCATGGCGGACTAACTTCTCACGCGGCAATAATTGCACGTTCGTTAAATCTTCCGGCTGTAGTTGGGACGCATAATGCAAGTGAAATAATAAAGGATGGCGACTTACTAATTATTGATGGATTCCATGGGATGATATTTATTAATCCTACCGAGAGTCAGATAAAATATTTTAGTGAAAAGATCAGACATCTTTCAGAGATAAATAAGGAGTTAGAAGAATTAATTGATAAACCTGCGGAAACACTAGACGGGAGAAAAGTAAAACTTCTTGCCAATGTGGATGTAAGCGGTGAGATCGATTATGTAATTGCGAACGGAGCAAAAGGTATCGGGTTGTTCCGGACGGAGCAAATCATTGAAGAGATTGGTGAATTCCCGGATGAAGAAGAACAGGTAAAGATTTATTCAAATCTTGCAAACAGGATTTATCCCGAAAGCATAACAATCCGTGCGTTTGATATTGGCGGCGATAAAGTACGGCAATTTGATTTGCAGGAAGCTAATCCTTTTTTAGGTTTGCGTGGAGTGCGTCTCTTGTTAGAAAACGAAAATCTTTTTAAAGTGCAAATAAGGGCGGTCTTACGAGCCAGCGTTAATAAAAATATTAATTTTATGATTCCGATGGTTTCCACCTTACATGAAATTAAACGGACCAAATTACTTCTTGATGAATGTAAGGCGGAACTCAATAAAGAAAAGATCCATTTTGATAAACACATGAAAATTGGAATAATGATAGAGGTTCCTTCTGCCGCGGTGATGTCCCGCGATTACGCCAAAGAAGTAGATTTCCTCAGCATCGGGACGAACGATCTGATTCAATATTTAATGGCTGTTGATAGAGGGAATGATTACGTTTCCAATCTCTACCAGGAATTTCATCCTTCGGTCATCAGAACATTATCGCATATCGTTATTGAGGGGAAAAAATCCAATGTTACGGTAAATATTTGCGGTGAGATGGCTGCCGATACGCTTGCCGTTCCTCTGCTTGTTGGAATTGGATTGGATAGCTTAAGCGTTTCGCCATCTGCAATTCCTTCGGTTAAAAGAACTATCCGTGCATTAGATTATTCTAAAGCTAAAAAATTAGCGGAAGAGTGCCTCAATCTTTCTTCGGAAGAAGAAATTATAAAGGCAATTGAAAAATTCTTTAAAGATAATCTTATCCAACGCACAAGGAATATATTATGACCATTATTGAGTTAGTAAAAAAATATGACCCGGAAAATCAATTTGATGTTTTAAAAAATTCTTATCAGCAGATAGAATATGCTAAAAACAATAAATACGATCTTGGCACGATTGACACTTCAAAAATAAAAAATATTATTGTCAGTGGTCTTGGCGGTTCGGCTATTAGCGGCGATCTTATGGTCAACTTTCTGCAGAACGAGATCAAGCTTCCGATTCAAGTAAATAGAAATTACTCTTTACCAAATTATGCTGATCACTCAACCCTTATTCTGGTTTCTTCTTATTCAGGAAATACGGAAGAAACGATTTCAGTTCTAAATGAAGCCTTGAGCCGGAAATGCCAGATTGTTTGTTTAACAACCGGCGGAAGAATTAAGGAAATTGCCGATAAGGAAAAACTCCCGGTTGTTAATCTTCTAAAGGGATTTCAACCGAGGTATTCGTTGGGATTAAGTTTTTTCAGCCTACTTAAAGTGTTGCAGTTGTTGAAACTTGTCACAACTACTCAAGGAATTATCGATCAAGTTATTTCTCTTTGGAAGAAAAGGGGAGAAGAATATTCTTCTGAAAATAATTATGCGTATCAAGCTGCCGAAAAACTTATAGGATTTCTTCCGATAATTTATTCTACTGCTGATTTAACTTCTGCCGTAGGGAATAGATTCAAATGCCAGATAAATGAAAACTCAAAACTTCATGCCTTCCATAATACTTTCCCCGAACTTAATCACAACGAAATTATCGGGTGGGAAACATATGATGAGCGCATCGCTAAGTTGAAAGCATTTTTTATCGAAGAAGCAACTTCACATCCTCAAATAAAAAAACGATTTGCGATTACGGGAGAATTATTAACTAAAGCCGGAGTAGAAATAATTCCGTTGGGAAGCTCTGAAAAGACTTTTCAGGAACGGCTGCTTGATTTAATTTATCTGACAGATTGGATATCCTATTATCTTGCAATTCAAAGAGGGAAAGATCCATCTGAAATCGACAATATTCATCTACTAAAGAAACGATTATCTGAATAACATTGTGAAAATCAAATGTCTGAAATAAAGAAAATTCTCATAGCCGACGATAATTCAATTAATCAACAAGTTCTTGGTAGATTACTGAAAAAACTGGGTTACGAATATGATGCAGTTGAGAATGGTGAAGAAGCAGTGCAAAGAACGTTGCTTCATAATTATTCTCTTATTTTTATGGATGTTCACATGCCAATAATGGGTGGTGTTGAAGCTACAAAAAAAATTAAGCTAAATTGCAACAGCAACTGTCCTATAATAATTGCGCTTACTGCCGATTCATTTATTGGAGATGAGGAAGAGCTGCTTGCTGCCGGAATGGATGATTACCTGGCAAAACCGATCAGCAAAGAAAATCTAGAATATAAATTGATGCAATGGTTGCAGAAAGATTAAAACAGTATATGATAAAAGAAGATGAACTTATGAACAATTTAACGGAAGAAACGTTATTAGCTGTTTTCAAAAAAACAGAAGCACTCTTAAATGGACATTTTCTTCTGACCTCCGGCAGGCACAGCAATGTTTATTTTCAATGTGCAAAGGTACTTCAATATCCTGAATACAATAAAAACATCTGTGCGGTTTTAGCTGAACATTTTAAAGATTATGAAATTGATACTGTGATTGCACCGGCTATTGGAGGCATAGTGGTAGGACAAGAAGTAGCACGGCAATTAAACAAACGATTCATCTTTGCCGAACGTGAGGATAAGAAATTAAACTTGCGCCGTGGTTTCTCAATCGAAAAGGGAGAACGGATTTTAGTTTGTGAAGATGTAGTGACAACAGGCGGTTCTGTTTATGAAGTTATTGACATCATTAATGCTGCGGAAGCAGTTCCTATTGGTGTTGGATTTATTGTGGATAGAAGCAAAGGGAAAGTTCAATTTGGAGTAGAGCAAAAAAGTGTGATCTCTCTCGATGCTATTTCTTACGAACCTGGCAATTGTAATTTGTGTAAAGAGAACATTCCGTTTATCAAACCCGGCTCGCGGAAAATAATATGATAAATAATCTGTTAGAACATCTTCGTTCTAATTTGAATAATGATTTACTCTACCTGGTAATAATCAGCCTGGCAGTAACCCTTTTTATTATCTTTATCGGAAAAATACTTTCCTTAGCTTCGCGAAAAATATTGAGCCCCATTGTGGAGCGTTCCAAAACAAATTTTGATGACCAACTGTTTGACTTGATGAAATCAACCTCTTATAAAATCATTATTTTAATCGGACTGTTTGTCGGTTTTGGGATATTTAAAAGCGGCTTAACCTTAACCTCCGGGAATCCTCCACGGAAAATAAATGAAATTTATCCCTATATCACAGATGCTATAATAGCTTTAGACACTATTTTGTTTGTGATAATTGTTTTGGTTTTACTTCTTATCAGTTTTAAAGTAGTGACAATTTTCTTTAAGTGGTATTCGGGGAAAATAGATTCCGGAGAGAACAAAAATTTAAGCGGAAGTTTGTTCCCACTACTTCAAAAACTGAGTAAACTGGTTTTAGGGGCTCTTGCCTTTGTTATTGTTCTGGCAAAATTTAAAATAGATATTAGTGGATTTATTGTTTCACTTGGAGTCGGTTCTCTTGCCATCGCATTAGCTGCTCAGGAGACAATTTCAAATATGATTTCCGGTTTTATAATTATGACTGACCGACCGTTCCGTATTGGCGACAGAATAAAAGTTAATCCCGACTTAGTTGGTGACGTAGTTGAGATCGGTATTAGAAGTACAAAAGTGCTTGATTTTGACAGCAATATTATCATCGTTCCCAACAACGATATTGTGAAATCAAGGATTGTAAACCTAACATATCCCTCTTCTTTATCGCGAGTGGTTGTGGAAGTTTCTGTTTCTTATACTTGTGATATCGACAAAGTAAAAAAGATTTTGATTTCGCTTGCGAAAAATAATCCACTAGTTGCTAAGACTCCTGAGCCGGATACTTTTTTAACTAAATTTGGTGATTCCGGGGTAGATTATCGTCTCACGGCATACACGGAAAATTATCAAAACAATGCAAAACTCGGAAGTGAACTGAGAGAAGCGATCTTTAACGAATTTAGAAAAGAAAAAATAGAAATTCCATTTCCGCAAATGGATGTTCATATACAAAAAAATAATGAGAGCTAAAATGAAATACCTGATCCTGTTTACTAGTCTGTTCATCTCTTTAAATGGACAAATCAAGTTCGATACCTACTTTGAAAATAAAACACTAAGAATTGATTATTATCATACCGGTGATAAAGCCACTGACGAATATTCCTTTGATGAGCTGCGCGAAGAACCTTACTGGGGCGGTTCCCAAACCAATTTACTTGATGTATTTAATTACGGGAAATATAAGGTCGAAGTAGCAGATTCAAGTTCCGGAAAAATTATCTTTTCAAAATATTACTCAACACTATTTTCTGAATGGCAGACAACCGAAGAGGCAAAGAAATACAAAAAAAGTTTTAATGAATCGGTTGTTTTCCCTTTCCCGAAACAGACTGTCGTTGTTACTTTTTTCTCGAGGGACAGAAAGAATGACCTGCATAAAAAATTTGAGTTGACGGTAAATCCTAAAAATTATTTTATCGCAAAAGACCGAAGAAATGAATTCCCGAATTTTAAAGTGCAGTACTCAGGTGATCCGGCAAAGAAAGTTGATATTGTGATTATTCCCGAAGGCTATACACAGGAAGAAATGGAAAAATTCAAAGCCGATTGTAATAGGTTTGCACAATACTTATTTAATGCTTCTCCTTACAAAGAGAATAAAGAAAGTTTTAATATTTGGGGAATCGATGCTCCATCAAAAGAAAGTGGAACAGATATCCCCGCACAAAATATTTGGAAAAGAACGGATGTTAATACTACTTTTTATACGTTTGATGAAGAGCGTTATTGCATGACTTCCGATTATAAAGCTGTTCGCGATTATGCCGCAAATGCACCGTACGATCAAATCTATATTTTAGTTAACTCTTCAAAATATGGCGGTGGATCTATTTATAATCATTATTCTGTTTGTGTTGCCGATAATAAATTATCAGAATATATTTTCGTCCATGAATTCGGGCATGGCTTTGCATTTTTAGCTGATGAATATTATACAAGCTCAACAGCGTACCTTGATTTTTATCCCACCGATATTGAACCGCTTGAAGCTAACTTAACAACCAGGGTGAATTTTGATGCAAAATGGAAAGATATGGTTGATAAAGATATTCCGATCCCAACTCCCAATGATCCCAAATATATAGGCAAGGTTGGTTTATTTGAAGGAGGTGGATACGTAGCAAAAAATATTTATCGCCCTAGCTATGATTGCTCCATGAAGTCGGCTTCGGTAAATAATTTTTGCCCGGTATGTAAAAAAGCTATTCAAGAGATGATTGATTTTTATTCAAAATAAAATTAGTGCGATAGAGAGCAAGCTTAAATTTTTGTTACTAAAAACTGATTACCGACAACCTATGTATTATCGTGATCTTCATCAAACAATTGAGACCGTAACTTCTAAACTATTTCAAACAGAAATAGAGATGCTCATTACGGTTGTTCAGGAACTTGTTAAACAGAAAGAGATTCAAATTCTCGGTGGAAGAATTTGGAAATTTTCACTTGAGAAGCAGGGATATGAACTAATTTATCAGACTACAAAAAAATCTAAAATTAATAGTGACTTTATTCTTTCATTAAGCGATTATCCTCTTTTTGATAATCTGGAAAAAGAAAGAACGGTTCTTCGGTCGGAGACGAATGATTTTCTGAAGAGAAAAGGGATTTCCAGATATTATGCATCTGGAGTTGGAGATAAAATAAAGAACAATGGCAAAAAATATTACGAGTATCTGTTAGCGTTCAACAGTTCAAACGTAAGTTTGGAGTACAAATATTCGTTGAATATTATTGCGACGGTCGTAACTTCAAAATTGAAACAATGGCGCTCATCCAAAAGCGAGCGGTCACTAAAAGCCGATATAGACAAAGCCCGTCTTCTTCAAAAATCAATTCTTCCGCAACACGAATATCCGTTTTTTGATTTTGATCTATATGGAATTACCTATCCTGCTGAAATTGTCGGCGGAGACTTTTTTGATTATCTCGAAATTGGAGATGACAAAGAACGATTAGGGGTAGTGCTTGGAGATGCTGCCAGTAAAGGAATAGCTGCATCTGCAGAAGCGATGTACATTTCCGGAGCCATCCGCATGGCAATGACCTTTGAAATAAAAATAGCTACGCTGATGAGAAGGATCAACACCCTGGTGAACAAAATATTTAGCGATGATAAATTCAGTTCACTTTTTTACGGCGAACTATCAAATGATAAAACCGGTTTATTCCTTTTTGCAAATGCAGGGCACAATCCTCCTTTCTTTTATAAGAGAAAAGAGAAAAAGATATTTTATCTCAATCCAACCGGACCAGTGTTAGGACCTGCGCCGAAGGCAGGCTACGGCGTAGACAGCATTCATTTTGAAAAAGGTGATGTGCTTTTAATTTATAGTGATGGAATGATTGATTCGGCAGACAAAAACTTTGAACCCTTTGGTGAAAAGAAAATTGAAGAAATATTAACCACGAACGTGCATCGGTCTTCTAAAGAAATAGCTGCATTGCTCATTGAAGCAGTTGTAAAATACTCTGAAGGGGGAATGTATAATGATGATAAGACGGTTGTTGTAATTAAGAAAAAAGAAAATTAACTTGGGACAAATCAATTAACTATTATAAAGAATAATTGAAAATGATATACTCCATTGACCCTACCACAGAAGAGATCATCGCAGAATATGAAGAATATTCGGATGAGAAAATTCTTAGATACATTGAAAAAGCAGAAGAAGCATACCAATTTCATCATAGACTTTCCCTTGACAAACGTATTGAGTTGATGTTAAATGCTGCTTTAATATTAGAAAAACAAAAAGAAGCATTATCTCATCTCATGACACTTGAAATGGGAAAACCTATTGCACAATCACGCGCAGAAGTTGAAAAGTGTGTCTGGCTGTGTAAATATTATTGTGAAAACGCCGAGCATTTCTTAGCCGATGAAATTATTTCAACCGATGCTAGCAAAAGTTATGTCTCCTTTCAGCCGCTGGGAATTATTTTAGCAGTAATGCCCTGGAATTTCCCTTTTTGGCAAGTCTTTCGTTTTGCTGTGCCAAATTTGCTTGCCGGGAACGCATGTCTGCTAAAGCATTCATCCAACGTTAGCGGAACCGCACTTGCAATTGAAAAAATATTTCGTGATGCAGGGTTCGCGGAAAATCTTTTTGGTACATTACTGATATCTTCATCAAAAGTGAAACAAGTAATAGAACATCCGTTTGTAAAAGCTGTAACACTAACCGGAAGTACTCCGGCAGGCAAATCGGTTGCTACCATTGCCGGAAATGTTTTGAAAAAATCTGTCCTTGAATTAGGAGGGAGTGATCCTTATATCATTTTAGAAGATGCTGATCTGGTTGAAGCCGCTAAGACATGTGTAACTTCAAGATTGATAAATGGTGGTCAAAGCTGCATTGCCGCAAAAAGATTTATTATCGTTGAAAAAATATTTGACCATTTTCAGAAGTTATTTGTTGAGCAAATGAAATTGAGGAAAATGGGAAACCCGTTTGATGCAACGGTCTCTGTTGGACCTCAGGCAAGGATCGATTTAAGAAATGAATTGCAAGCTCAAGTTGAACAAAGTGTGGAGCAAGGAGCAGTTATTTTGCTCGGTGGTTTTATTCCGGAAGGGGATGGAGCCTTTTATCCACCGACTGTTCTTACTAACGTCGATGAAGATAATATCGCTTTTCAAGAAGAAATATTCGGACCTGTCGCTCCTTTGATAAAAGCCAAAAATGAAGATGATGCTATTCGTTTAGCTAATAAAACTGTCTTTGGTTTAGGCGCCGCAATCTTTACAAAAGATTTAGATAAAGGAGAAAAAATCGCAAAAGAAAAACTTCTTGCAGGTTCTTGCTTTATAAATTCGTTTGTTAAATCAGATCCCCGGTTGCCGTTTGGTGGAATTAATCAATCAGGATACGGCAGAGAACTTGGGCTTTTCGGAATAAGAGAATTCGTAAACATCAAAACAATTTATGTGAGCTAATATGACTGACAGTCTGAAACTATTGCCTGAAATTGTAAAACAGATGCAGAATCAATTTACATATGACGAACTTTTCATCATTATTCAAAAGTTGGGAATCGCTATTCTGATTGGGCTGTTAATTGGATTGGAACGGGAACATTCAAGAACTCCGGGAGCAAAATCTTTTGCCGGCATTAGAACATTTCCGCTAATAACGATGTACGGTTTTATTTCTGCAATGATCTCTTCTTATCTCAATTTTGCATTTTACTTTGTCTTTATCAGTTCGGTAATAATTCTTGTCGCGCTTTCTTATTTTACAACGGCTCGTGGTGGAAGGATAGGTATTACAACTGAACTCTCGGCGTTGATGGTCTTCGTGTTAGGATCAATGATCTATTGGAATTTTATACTGATTGCCGCTATTGTTGCGGTAATTATGGCATTATTTCTCTCATTAAAAATTCAGCTTCATCAATTTGTCGAAAAAGTTACCGCTGAAGATATTTTTGCAGTTCTGAAGTTATCAATAGTTACCATCATAATTTTTCCATTATTGCCTGAGCGATCTTTCGGGCCGAACAATATTATAAATCTTCGTCTCATCTGGATGATGGTAATATTTATTGCGTTGTTAAGTTTTCTCGGATACATTCTAACAAAGTATGTCGGTTATAAAAAGGGAATATCGGTAACGTCAATATTTGGCGGCTTGGTATCCAGCACCGCGCTAACATTTTCTTTTGCTAAGAAAAGTAAAGAGAACGATTCGCTCTCAAGTAATTTTGGTGTAGGTGCTTTAATTGCTTCAACCATGGTTTTTCCGAAAGTACTTTTGGAAATAGCGGTTGTTAATTCAGAACTTGCAAAATTGGCAATTGTTCCCATCCTTATCTTTACCACGGTCGGAATATTGTTAAGCGTCATTATGTGGAAGAAAATCAAACAGATTGAATTAACAGGTATTGATCTGAAAAATCCTTTTGAACTAAAATCAGCTTTATATTTTGGATTACTTTTTGGCGCAATTCTTCTTTTCTCAAACGTAGCTCAATTAAATTTTGGCAATAGAGGAAGTTATCTGGTTAGTTTTATATCCGGCTTAACTAATATTGATGCTATTACCTTAACGATGGCTCAACTCTCGGCTAAAAATAGTATTCATCAAATGGTTGCTCTTAATTCTATTGTTATCGCGTTGTTTGCAAATCTCCTCTTTAGAGGAATTATTGTGATTATTCTCGGGACAAGAATAATGGCTCGTTACACTTCAATCGGATTTGGGTTTTTTATTCTGACTTCTTTGCTCATTTTGAGTTATAATTTTCTTTTTTAATTTTTCAAACGAGATTACTTTTTAGAGGAAGCCATGGAATTTTCAAGCTTTTCTTATAGCGAAGAAAAGCTCATCCAACTTTATAAAGATTTGGTCACTCCGCGTCTTGTTGAAGAAAAGATGTTTAAACTCCTGCGTCAGGGAAAAATATCGAAATGGTTTTCCGGATTTGGGCAGGAAGCGATTTCAGTTGGTGCGGCCTCAGCATTGCATGATGATGAATTCATTCTTCCGCTTATTAGAAATTTGGGAATATTTACCACCCGAAAAATTCCTCTTCACAAATTGTTTTCTCAATTTCAAGGTAAGAAGAATGGCTTTACTAAAGGACGTGACCGCTCTTTTCATTTTGGTTCAAACGAACATCACATTGTTGGAATGATCTCGCATCTTGGTCCGCAACTTTCTGTTGCTGATGGAATTGCTTTATGGGAATTGTTGCATGCTACTCAAAAAATTACTTTGGTTTTTTCCGGAGATGGAGGAACAAGCGAAGGAGATTTTCACGAGTCGCTAAATCTTGCCGCAGTCTGGAATTTACCGGTGATTTTCTTAATCGAGAATAATGGTTATGGATTATCCACTCCCAATTCGGAGCAGTTTAAGTGTAAACAGCTGATTGACAAAGGAATTGGATACGGAATTGAAACTAAAAAAATAGACGGAAATAACATCCTTGAAGTATATTCAACCGTCCAACATATTGCCGAGGAAATGAGGAAGCATCCCAAACCGTTTTTGTTGGAAGCCATGACGTTTAGGATGCGAGGACACGAAGAAGCTTCAGGAACTAATTACGTTCCAAAAGAGCTTTTTGAAGAATGGAAGCAAAAAGATCCAATTACGAATTATGAAGAATATCTCATTAAGGAAAACATTCTTTCTGTAAAAGAAATCAATAAAATTAAAAAAGAAATGTCAACCTTAATCGATACGGAATGGCATTCCGCTGAAGACGAAGAAATTCATAATGCCGATTCTAAAGAAGAATTAGCTGATGTCTATGCAAAACATGATGTTTCAATTACATCCCTAAAAGAAAAAATAGAGAAAGAAAAACGGTTTATTGACGCGATCAGCGATGGACTGAAGTTGGCGATGGAGAAACATGAAAATTTAATTTTGATGGGACAGGATATAGCGGAATATGGGGGAGCATTTAAAGTCACAAAAGGATTTGTGGAGCAATTCGGAAAAGAAAGAGTTCGCAATACTCCTTTATGTGAGTCTGCAATTATCGGTTGTGCCCTTGGCTTTGCCATAAAAGGAGGAAAGTCTGTTGTTGAGATGCAATTTGCAGATTTTATATCGAGTGGATTTAACCAGGTTGTTAATAATTTGGCAAAAACGCATTATCGTTGGCAGCAAAATGCAGATGCAGTACTGCGTATGCCAACGGGTGCCGGAGTCGCCGCGGGACCATTTCATTCGCAGTCCAATGAAGCATGGTTTTTTCATACACCGGGATTAAAAATTGTTTATCCTTCAAATCCCTTTGATGCAAAAGGATTACTTCTTGCATCAATTGAAGACCCGAATCCGGTTTTATATTTCGAGCATAAAGTCCTTTACCGTTCTTTGCATGGGTTGGTGCCGGATGAATATTATACGCTTGAAATTGGAAAAGGAAGTGTTGTTAGAGAAGGATCAGCATGTACAATCATTACTTACGGAATGGGGGTTCATTGGGCTTTGGAAGCAGTAAAAGATTTATCAAATCCTTCAGTAGAAATAATTGATCTACGAACGTTGCTTCCCCTGGATGAAGAAATAATTTATTCAAGTGTTAGAAAAACCGGTAGGGTTTTAATACTGCACGAGGACACACTAACCGGTGGGATCGGCGCTGAAATAGCTGCTCTTATCTCTCAACATTGTTTTGAATATTTAGATGCACCAATTATCCGCTGCGGCAGTTTAGATTCACCTGTACCATTTTCATATCACTTGGAAAAGAATTTTTTACCGAAAGAACGTTTCCTAAAATCACTTCAGAGTTTATTGGCTTATTAGGTTGTTCATAATCACAGGGGTTAAAATAAGGATAAAAAAAGATTGACTTTTCCGAAGCTTTTCTCCATCTTCCTACTGTTCTTTGAATAATTTATTTATTTAATAGGAGACTTTATGAAAACAAGGATTCTTTCAGTTCTTCTTTTTTCTATCGTTTACTGTTTTACTACTTATCCTCAACAGAAAACAGACGTCATTCCCGGGGCACCGCCAAATTTCAAATCTCAAATTACTTCAAGCATGGAAAAGGGGGAATCAACATTTTCAAAGGCTCAACAGGTCGCTTCCGATTCGTTTGAAACAACTGTTTATACTTTCGGAGATTTAGCCGTCTTCTCTTACTTCAGTGATACTCACGTAAAGATTTACAGACAGGATGGCACTTTAAGTTACGAACAAACGTTAGCGGCAGATACAATTTTTAGCGTTAATCCAGGAGGCGGTATTTACCGAATTGTAGCGAATAAATCTTTTACTATTCTCGTTGGTGATGCTATTAATAGCTATGTCAATGGCTATTTTGCCGTTGATGAAGCTGGAAAAGGAGTTTCGCTTAAACTAAATACCTGGATGATGAGTTCATTTACTAGTAGTCAGGATGAATTTGTGATTTTTGCTTATGAAGATAATACCGGTTTTACGGTAAAAAATCTTCAAACAAAGGCAATTATTTATGCCGGTACGTTGGATAAAGGAAAGTATTTTTCATTTCGCCAAGCAAACTTGCTTTCATCAATATATCATACAGCCCTTCAAGTGAACGGAACTAAACCAATATCGGCTCTCTCTTATACCGATCAAGATTATTATGTTCCTTCTGCTAATGGTACTTTTACCGGAACGGAATTTTATGGCTATTCAGCTTATGCAGGGTCTTGGTCAAACAGCATCACGATTACTTCCTATGCGAATAATAATAAAGTTACCATCAAAAATATTGATGATGGAACGGTTATCGATACGGTAACTTTAATGAGAGGACAGGTTTATACAAGAGGAGTTTTTGCGCCAACTTACTGGTCAGTTTTTTCTCAGGGACCAGTTACAACAGCTAATATACCATACTATGGATATTCCGGAAGTTATTATTATATGACTCGTGCAATCGATGAAACGGGAACCGGTGCCGGAAAACTTTTTTACGTCCCAACTATTGCGAGTAACGTACAAGTCTTTTCTTTTGAGAATAATAATAATATAAAAATTACTCAACTTGGCTTAAATACGGATTATCCCTATCCTTCTGCAACAGAAGTTTATAATGGAACTTTGAATTACGGGGAAGTTTATGGCTTTTCATCAGCTTCCGGTGATTATGTTTATAAAGTTGAAGGAACCGGAAATGTAGCTGTATTGCAAAGCAATGGCGGAGCCGGTGCAGATTTTATGCCGCTCAGTTATGCTGCAAAACTCCCGGACTTAACACTTTCTGTTGACGATATTCAATTCTCAATTGCAGACAGTTTATATGTCCCTGGAGATAAAATAGCTGTTTCAGTCACCATCCATAACGCGGGAGCAATAGATGTTGAAAACATTCCGGTTGTTGCTTATGACGGTGACCCGGATGCAGGGAATGCTGTTCCTATTGCAAATGATGTTCTTCCTATGATCAAAGCAGGGGAAACGGGTCTCTTTACTTTTGATTATGTTATTCCTATTCGTCCTGAATATCATAGTTTAGTAATTAAAATTGATCCGAATAATTATGTTGTTGAATCAAACAAATCAAATAATAAGGCGCAAAGATTTTTGCGGTCGAATAAAGATTTGTTACCGCCTTTAGCAGTTAACGTTACAGCGCCTTCTGCTTTGGTAAATTCATTAGGAGTGTTGACTCCTAATCCATTTACCGTTCGGTATGACATTTTCAATACCGGAAGTGTTTCAGCAAGCAATGTAGTTTGCACATTAGCTGTAAAAAATGGTCTCTCATTAATTGCAACAAGTAATGCGGTTGTAACCATTGGAAATATCCCGGCGAAAGGTTCTGCCTCAGCAACTTATACAATACATGCAAACCCCGATTCGTCAGGGTTTAATGTCTTTACCGCTACAATTACTTGTGACAATGCCGACACAAAAGTTATTTATCGAGCTATCATTATTCCTGATAATGTTCCACCGGCATCACCGCAAAATCTTACTGGTATTTCAATTGGAAACGCCTCTGCAAGTTTGGCATGGTCAGCAAATACTGAACCCGATTTTGGTGGTTACATGTTGTACTATGCAAGCGACTCCATTAATTGGAAAGCGACCGGTATGGGCGCCGATCAAGGGAATTCTCCCTTATTAGTATTAGACAAAACGTCTTATGTTATTACCGGTTTACCGATGATCAATGACGCTTCAACAAATTATTTCTTCAAAGTGCAAGCATTTGATCAATCAATGAATTTGAGTGGCACAAGTAATGTTATAAAATTATTGATTGTAAAATCTTTCATAAGCGATTCGCTGATGGATAAAGCTGTTATCACCGATGTTTTTGATGTTCCGAATGATAACGGAAGACATGTTTACGTTAGATGGAACGCTTCAAATAATGATGGAGCTAAAGTAAATCCGGTTTCGAAATATAGTATATGGAGGTATGATAAAGATGGTTGGACGGCCGCCGGTGAAGTATCTGCAATTTCTGAAAGAGTTTATACGGCTATCGCTCCAACTATTTTCGACTCTACGAAAACTGACGGAATGTTTTTGTCAAAATTCAAAGTTTATACTCTTGGAATAAATTCATCGATGGTCTCTGTCTCAGACGAGATGAGCGGTTATTCGCTGGATAATCTTGCGCCAAAAGTTCCTACGAGTTTCATGGCGGTTGTAAGAGGAAATCTAGTGGTTTTAACCTGGGATAATAATACCGACGATGCAGACCTTCAATATTACACCATTTACAGAAGTACAGATCCTAACTTTGTGCCTGCTAAAGAAAATCAATTAGCTTTGGTTGCTACAAATTCGTTTAATGATGCTTCGGTAACCATGGGACAAAAGTATTATTACAAGATTTCTGCAGTTGATTTCTCCGGCAACGAAAGCGCAGCGGCTGCTTATTCGTTAACTGATGTAGCTAATGAGGGAGCCATTCCTACGGAATACAATCTCTATCAAAATTATCCTAATCCGTTTAATCCGTCAACAACAATATCCTTTGACCTTCCGGTCTCTGAATTTGTAACCTTGACGATCTATGATGTGTTAGGTAAACAAGTTGCTTCTTTAGTTGATGAATATAGGAATGCAGGTAAATACAGCATTCAGTATAGCGCAAATCAGCTATCCAGTGGAATGTATTTCTATAAAATATCTGCCGGTAATTTCAATCAAATTAAGAAATTTATCCTGCTGAAATAAATTTAAAGACAAATCTTCGAGGTCTTTATACAAAATTAAATGCCCGGATCTCGAAGGTTTTTAATTTCTCAATAAAAGCCGTTCTGCATAACGTGGAGCGGCTTTTCTTTTCCCTTTTCACAGCAATCAAAAAAATCTTAAATTGCATCCAATAGTTAAATGATTTCCCCATGGAATTTATGAAAAAAAATATTTTTTATTTCTCTCTTTTCTTCTTTGTGAGTTCACTCTTTGTCTTTGGTGCATTATTCTCATCAAAAATTAATGGTGTCAATTCCAAAGACAATTATTACTATGGTGATAATGATGAAGATGCTTATAATTCATCAGAACAGAAGTTAATAGATGTTCTTCATTATACAGTAAAATTGGATTTGATTTCGGAACAAAAACGACTGAAGGGAGACGTTACTCTCCAATTCGTTTTTACGGATTCGCTGCAAAAAACATTCAGCATTAATTTTTATGATAACATGCGAATCCATAAAGTATTATGGAACGGCATAGCTACTAATTATTCCAATTACAAAACTTCGCTTACGGTAGAACCCAAAACTATTTTAGATACAAATTATGTTGAGATAATTTATGAAGGGAAACCAAAAAACTTAGGGTTATCATCGTTTGTTTTTGGAGAGATTAACGGGAAATCTTTAATCTATAATATTAGCGAACCGAATTATGCCTCAACATGGTTTCCGTGTAACGATATTCTTACCGACAAAGCTACGTTTGATTTTTATATAACAAATGCTTCTTCACAGGTATCAGTATCAAACGGATTGTTAATAGAAAAATTGGACACGAACGGAAGAGCTACATATCACTGGAGAACTAATTACGATATTCCAACATATTTAGCTGCAATTTATTCGTCGGATTATAAAACTTTTACCGATCATTATATAACTGCCACCGGCGATACGGTTCCGCTTCAATATTTTGTATTGCCCAATCATCTCGAGAACGCGAAAGTGGATTTTGAAGAACATCCTCAAATATTAAAAGTATTATCACAACTTTTTGGTGAATATCCTTTTGCAAAAGAAAAATATGGGGTCGCTGAATTTCTTTGGCAAAACGGCGCTATGGAAAATGCAACCATTACGGGAATTGGAAGTAATTTTGTTAATGGCACCAAAATGTTCAGTGATATTTATGTTCACGAAGCTTCTCATCATTGGTGGGGAAATTGCGTCTCTCCAGCGACGTGGAAAGATATCTGGTTGAATGAAGGTTTTGCGACTTATTCCGAAGCATTATATGACGAAGTTGTTTATGGCAAAGAGGCATTGTTTTCCAATATGCGGAAAAATTTCAGAACCGACTTTGAAGGGACGCTTTATAATCCAGGCACGAATCTTTTTTCTGAGAAAGTTTATAAAAAAGGTGCATGGGTCCTTCACATGTTAAGATGGGAAGTAGGGGATGAGAAGTTCTTTGCGATACTCCATCAATATTTTGATTTATATAAATTTAAGAACGCTTCAACCGATGATTTTAAAAAAGTTTGTGAAGATGTTACAAAAAAAGATTTATCAAATTTTTTTGATCAATGGGTTTACAAGGGAGAAAACGTTCCGATAGTTAATTATCGCTGGAAAGTTAAAAGAGATGATGATTCAACTTATTATCTTGTCTTGAACCTTAAACAAATTCAGAAGGGTGATATAGAATATCACTTCCTGGTTGAAGTTAAATTTTTGTATGACAATCCGGATGATAATTATTCTGAAACTATTTATGTGGATGAATCAAATTTTGAAAAAACTATCAAGCTGAAAAAGAAAATGAATTCCCTTATATTCGACCCTCTTGGATGGCTTCTGATAGATTTTAATGATAATAACGCATACGAGTAGTAATGTCTAAAGCCGTTTTATTTATTTCTGATATCCATTTAGGCCTTTTGTCTCCCGAACTTGAAAAACAACGGGAACGTTTATTAGTTTCCTTTTTGGAATATGCAAAAGATACGGCGAGCGCCCTTTATATAATTGGCGATCTTTTTGATTACTGGTTTGAGTATAAACGGGTGTACCAAAAAGGATTTTTTAGAACGCTGACAGCATTACAGGATCTGTGTGAGAATGGTGTTGAACTGCATTATTTTATCGGGAACCACGATTTTCTTCACAGAGATTTCTTCCAAAAAGAAATTGGTGCTCATCTTTATCACGATGGGATCTCCGTTACCATTGAAAGGAAGAAATTCTTTTTAGCACATGGAGATGGCTTAGTGAAAAATGATATCGGGTATCTTTTTCTGAAAAAAGTGCTTCGGAATAAATATCTTCAGAAATTATATTCGTTAGTGCATCCTGATCTTGGAATTGCACTAGCGAGCAAAACGAGTAAGTCCAGCAGAGATTATACCTCAAAAAAAGATTACGGTGAGATCGACGGAATGTTTGAAGCGGCTAAAGAAAAAATTGCCGAACATTATGATTATGTTATCTTTGGGCACTCACACAAACGACAATTCGAGAAAGTTAACGACGGATATTATATTAATTTAGGAACCTGGCTCGATAAACCCTGTTACGGAATATTTCAGAATAATAGTTTTCAAATAGTTGACTGGCAGAAGGATGAAAAAATCTTTGAAAAATAGAATGCAGAATAAAATATCTTCATTGACAAAAAGAGATAAATATTTATTGATCGGGTTTTTAACTATTGCGTTAGCCTTTACTATCTATGTGTTTTGGGGATTGCCATCCATAGAAGAATTGGAGAACCCTCGCCCGCAATTGGCAAGTAAAGTTTGGACGGTAGACGGTGAGATACTCGGGCAATTTTTTATTGAAAATAGAATTGAAACGAATATTGATAGTATTCCACCGCATCTCATTAACGCATTAATAGCAACGGAAGATCGGAATTTTTATAGTCATTGGGGTGTAGATTTAATTCGTTTCGGCAAAGCGATGGTAAAGAATGTATTTACATTTTCACGTCAAGGTGCGAGCACAATTACCCAACAACTCGCAAAAAATTTGTACAGTCTTAAATCAGTAAATGAAAATCCTGCTGAGACTGTGGTAAGAAAAATACGTGAGTGGCTCTCCTCGGTACAAATTGAAAGAAACTTCACCAAGAAAGAAATTCTTGAACTCTATTTGAATGTTTCCTATTTCGGGAAAAGCGCTTACGGTGTTGAAACTGCGGCAAATATATATTTTGGAAAAAGAGCTAAAGAACTCACCATCCCGGAATCAGCTTTGCTTATTGCTCTTCTAAAATCATCCGTCAACTATGATCCGGAACGAAGAATGGATCGGGCAATAACGCGCAGAAATTTAGTGATGCACAATATGGTGGAGGCGGGATATTTATCGGAAAGTGCTTATGAAAAATATAAAGTTGAGCCTATCATTTTAGCAAAAGGAAAGAAAGTTAGAATGAGGAGCGAGGCGCCTCATTTTATGGAATATGTTCGCCAACAAATGATAGCCATGTCTGAAAAATATGGATATGATTTATATAGAGACGGACTAAATATCTACACTTCAATTAATATGTCTATGCAAAAGATCGCAAATAAAGTTGTCGCCGAACACTTAAGGGAATACCAGGAAGTATTTTATAAAAACTGGAAATGGGACAATAATAAAGCAATCCTAAAAACGTTGCTTGATAGGGCAATTAAAAATACGGTAGCCTATAAAGAGGCGGTTTCGCAAGTGCAGAAACAATTTGTCTATAATCAATTAATAAACGATGCGGCATTTATTGATTCTGTTAAACGGGTTGAGAGTACTATCCAAACCGGATTTGTAGTTCTCGACCCCAAGAATGGAGAAATTCGAGCTTTGGTTGGCGGAACAGACCAGGATTTTCAATATGGATTAAATCATGTTACGCAAATTAGAAGGCAACCCGGTTCTTCATTTAAACCATTAGTTTATACTACCGCAATAGATAACGGTTATTATCCTGCTTACTCACTGTTAAATGAAAAATTTGATTTTAATGGATGGTCTCCCGATAATAGCGACAATGACTATGGCGGCTACATGACTCTTAGGCGGGCATTAGCAAACTCAGTCAACGTTATTGCCGGAAGATTAACTATCTCTGATATAGCCCCGCCCGATATGGTTGTAAAGTACGCTCATAAAATGGGAATTAATTCAACGCTTGCTGCTTATCCGTCTATAGCGTTAGGAACTGTGGAAGTTACTCCGCTTGAATTAACATCAGCGTTTGCAACGATTGCAAATAAGGGAGTATATATTTCTCCAATTTCTATCTTAAAGATTGAAGATAAAAACGGAATTTTAATAGACGAATTCAAACCTGAATACCGTGAAGCAATCTCACCACAAACTGCTGCAATTGTTACAAACATGATGGAAGATGTACTCAATTATGGAACAGGTGCAAGGGCTCGTGAATTTTTCTCAAGACCCGCGGCAGGTAAAACCGGAACTACACAGGACTACGCCGATGCGTGGTTCCTCGGATTTACTCCGCAACTGGTGGGTGGTGTTTGGACCGGTTTTGACGATAGACGGATTAAATTTAACGGATGGTACGGGCAAGGAGCAAGAGCGTCAATGCCTGTCTGGGCAAAATTTATGGCAGAAACTTATAAACAGCTAAACCTTCCTTTGGAATATTTTACTTTACCTGAAGGTGTCGAATATGCTTCGTTTTGCAAGGAAACGATTGATAGGGGAGACGCGCGTTTAGCAAATGAAAGTTGCCCTAACAAAGTTTCCGATCTGATAAATATTCAGCATAAACCACAGAATTGTAATATTCATGGTGGTGCCGCAGAAAAAGTAACCGGATCAGGTTGGTAAATAGTTTGAAATGACCCAGGTTATTGTTAAGTTTTCAATCAAAATAATTTGCCCGAATGGCGGAATTGGTAGACGCGCTAGGTTCAGGGTCTAGTGGAGATCCTCCGTAGGGGTTCGAGTCCCCTTTCGGGCACAAAGTTTCTATGAACATAAATCCAAATACGTCGCACTTAGCATATCAAGAGGCAATTCAATTTGCTAAGAAGCACTATGAGAATTTTCCTGTCGTCACTTTTTTAATCCAAAAGAATTTAAGAAAAGACATTGCAATAATTTATTGGTTCGCGCGTACCGCAGACGATATTGCCGATGAAGGAGATTGGTCGATTGAGCAGCGATTAGAGCAGCTTGCCAGATTAGAAAAACGGTTACAGAATTTATTGAACGGGATATTTGCCGATAAATTTGATTATGCACTTGCCGAAACTATCAAACAGAAAAATCTTTCTCAAAAATATTTTTTTAATTTGTTGAAAGCCTTCCGCTCCGATATTCTATTTAAAAAATTTAATGAATTTGATAACGTACTGGAGTATTGCGCAAATTCCGCCAATCCAATTGGCAGGTTACTTCTTGAACTTCACGATATCCGCGATCCGAAAATTTTAAAACTTTCCGATAATATTTGTACCGCTCTGCAATTGACGAATTTTTATCAAGATTTCAAATTTGACATTAAAAAGGGAAGAACCTATATTCCAACAAGTGATTTGATGAAATTCGGTTTGGACGAGCACAATTATACTGACCCCGTCTTGCGAAATAGATTTTGTCAGGTTATGAAATATCAAGTTGAAAGAACAAAAAAATTATTTACTGACGGTGAAGAACTTCTTGGGTATTTACCTGGGAAACTAAGGACAGAAATCGCGTGGACTATTCTCGGCGGCAGGAAAATTCTGGAAAAAATTGAGTCGACAAAATATAATGTAATAAGTACAAGACCTTCGTTAAAGAAGTATGAAATGATCGCATTACTAATTAAATCACTCGGTTATGCAAAACGATTCAGCTAAACAGATCGCAAAGAAAAGTAAAAGCAGTTTTTATTACGCTTTTA
>Ga0172379_10002904_pt1 | contig 28708 bp, 28 predicted proteins | sample GrowelOW334metaG_FD_119756 | JGI IMG/M metagenome (GOLD analysis project Ga0172379, IMG submission 119756) | Groundwater microbial communities from an aquifer near a municipal landfill in Southern Ontario, Canada - Groundwater well OW334 metaG | ecosystem: Environmental > Aquatic > Deep...
GTCTGTATCTTACGGAGGGTTCATACCTTATATTATAGAAAGTATAAAGAGTATTGTTGCAACACTTACTTCATTTAAAGACAATTTTACAACAAACAATATTCATACAAAAAATCTTTGTGTGGGGGATACTTGTGTTACAGAAGATCAAATTAAATCTATAATGAATATGGATTCTGTAAATGTTTCTCCAGCAAGTGCCCCATCAGCTTCTTTATCTGTATCATCAACTGAAATAACAACCTCAACCACAACTTCCGATTCAACAACATCTTCAACCACCGAATCAATAGCTACTTCCCCAACTGATTTATCTGATACTCCAACAACTGATCCGGCAGCCGCTACGGTAGATGATTTAGAAACTACTTCCCCAACTGATTCAGTTTCTACAACAACAGAAGCAACTAATTCAAATACAGCCACACAACCAGATACAACTATAAATACTGATTTTTCTATAGAAACAGGCATACTAATAACTGAACCCATAACACAATGAACTATTTTAATCTAAAAAAGAAATTTAATTTACTTATTTCAACATTTTTCTGTTTGTTTTCTGTTTTTATTTTGCCAGCTTACGCTTCTCAGACATCTGGAGTTATAGATTCTGTTTCAAAATATGCAAAAGTATGTCATGACACCGCCTGTTCTACTTATGGAACAATTAATTTTTTACCAACAGTGACAGGTTCAAGTACCGCTGGAATAGTGATAACAGATACTGCGATAACTGGTTATGCTTGGGGGAGTGAAGTTGGCTGGATAAATATGCAACCAACTGGGTCAGGGGTTACAGTAAATAATGCTACTGGACTTGTTTATGGAACTGCTTGGTCTCAAGCTGGTGGATGGTTAAATTTCAGACCATCTAATTCTGGAACTTTAGTAAATGGTATTCCAATCGGTGTATCTATAAATCCATCTGGAGAGTTTTATGGATACGCATGGTTAAGTGGTGTATATGGTGGATGGGTTTTGTTCGACTGTTCATCTGCATCAACTTGTGTAAAAACAGACTATAGAACAACACCTTACAGAGCGGCTTCAGTAACCTTGCTAGGGGCATCATACTTTTCAAGTTCTGAAGTTGTGACAACATATCTAGAAAAACTTACAGATACAGTTAAATCTATACTCACACCAACAACAACAGAACCAGTTATACCAGTAGAAACACCAGCACAAAATATTTTACCCCAGACAAAGACCTCGGTTAAACCAAAAATACCCACAACACCCTCAGAGACTTCTTCAGTTACAGAACCAAGCCAGACTATCGTGAGTCCAACACCTAGCGTAGGACAGGTAAGCGTTTCCCAAGAGCCTGTAGTTATCCAAGATAAAATTATCTCAACAAAGAATCCTGTTTTAGTTTCAATAAATAATTTTTTTAAATTAATATCACAAACAATAATTCAAAAATTTAAAACTCAACCAAAATTAACAGAAATAGGTGATAAGCAAAATGTTTCTATTTGGACAACATTTAAAATTAAGATTATAAATTTGTTTAATTGGTAATTTTTTAAAACCAAATACTCTTATTTTTTGGGTAAAAATAAAATTTGCAGAATATTGACAAAAATTGCAAAACGGTGTAGGGTACGGACATGAAAAAGATTATATTATCACTCGGTATTATTGGTATTTTTGCAGGGTCTACAACGATTGTTTCTGCGGGGTATTTCAATAATACTCCAGTTTATCGTTGTAATTCTGGAATTACCCAATATCTATCACTAGGTTCAGAAAATGACAGTGTGTATGTCCTTCAGCAAGCATTAGTTCGTGGTGGGTATTTATATGCAACACCAAATGGATACTTTGGATACGCAACAAGACAAGCAGTGAAGAGTTTTCAGAGAGATAACGGTATTTATGCAAACGGAGTTGTCAACGAAGAAACTCGTGAGTCTATAAATGAGCAGTTTTGTGGGATGTCTTTCGGATATCCATCCGGAGTTACATATGTTGACCAATATGATCCATATGTTCGCGTAATTTCACCCGATGTCACACCTCCTTTTGTTTACACAACCCCAGAAACATATTCAACAATATATTCAACAAATAATACAGTCTATACTCCAGTCACAAATCAGGTACAAAATACTAACATAATCTACAACCCTTACATTGGTTACACTTATGGAATTGTTCCACAATCTGGTTCTCTAACAATTTCTTCACCACTTCAAAACTCTTCATACATAGAAGGTGACGTAGTCTATTTAGCTTGGTCAACAAATAATCTTAACGCCACACAATTCAGTATTCTTATTGAGAATGCATCAACAGGACAAAGTAAAACAGTTGGCTATACCACAAATAATAATTATTCATTTGTCTTAACAAAAGACATTCTTGATTCCGTTTGTTCAGGAGCGTGCGATAATAACAATTCAAATTCTTATCGTATTGTTATTACAACACAAGTTACTGATATTGCAGGGATAACTTCTACAATGCGTTCTGTGGTCTCTCCAATTTCAATCAAGCGTCCATACGGGATTACTTCAATAAGTATTAATTCTAGTAAAACACCGGTTAACTCTGGAGAGAAGTTTAAACTTTACGTAAACATTCCTACGGGAGCTTCTTGGAATTCTAATATGTATGGTCAATATTCATTTAAGATTAGAGCTATTTGTCCACCTTCTGTACAAGTAAGCATCGCCGGAACTCAATGTGGACAAGATTTTAGTCTCCCTGTGACATCTGCATATTTCCAACAGGAAATACCAGCAGTAATAACAAACAATACATATTATAGACAGGATGTAATATTTGAAATCACTGCATATAATTTCTTAGGTCAGGTCACTGGAACATCTCAAACGACAGTCATCTCTAACGCTGCACCGTTTAATTGGTAAGTTTGCTCGGTTAGATTGTTTAGGTTTTTAAAATAAATAAAATTAAGGTATAAAAAAAGCGAATGCTGTGAAGCATTCGCTTTGTCATTAGAGTCCGTCGTAACGTATCTAATGAGGTTTGATTGAAGTCATTTGAGAGGGGGTAAACCTTCTCGCGCACGCACATACGGGTCAGTCAATTGACTGCTCCGAAGCACGGTAGCCGCCAGTTTGGCGTTTTGCTCGTCCACCGTTTCTTGACAGGTGTAGAGCTTACTGCGTTCCAGGATCTTTTTGTACTGACCGAAACTGCACCAGGCCTCGAGTTGCAAGACAGCATCCCAACGCCAAGTTCCATCAGCATTGTGCTGAAGCCGGCCAACGCGGTCGGCCAACAGATTGGCCATACAGCCAGGGGGTTCAACAGCGCTTGATTTGCCGCCATTCATGAACACCACTGAGGCTGAAGCACCCTCTATCGCAACGCAACCAGCGGGAGATGGAGCAGCGCTACCGATCACAGCTGGTGCCGACGCGGCTTGGTTGGTGTTGAAATCGGTATCCTGTTTGACGTACGGAGACGCCGGAGGCATGTTGACCGTCGATTCCAGGGTCACTCCTTGGTTTTGAGCCTGGGAGGTACTCTGTTGTGACGCATTGGCACTACTTTGAGTTTGTGCAAACGCGCCACTACAGGCGATCAACAGACCAAACACGGCGGCCTGAAGATATTTTGTAAATTTCATCGCAAAAATCCTTAGTTGGGTTAGAAGAAAATGTGTAGCACAAGCAATTTTCATTGCCTGTGCTACCTTTACACCTTCATCAGGTTTTTGACAGCGACTTAGTCTTCAAATTCGCCATGCGTCATATCGACGTTGTCGAAGCTGCCATGAACGTCAACCTGCACGCCAGAATTGGCACTGCGGGCGGCGGCAGTTTGCGGAACGGGTGTTCCGTCGGTGAAGGTGATATTGCCGGCATAGGCTTCGCCATATGCCGATTGGGTGCCATCCACCTCAGCGGGTGAACCGCTCAGAGAGCCTTCACCTGCGTAGGTACCACCGGCATAGCCGTTTTGGTTGGTTTTGGCACTGACGTGGGCGTCCACACCGTTCAGAACGGCGTTGCCCATGCCACCATCAATCCCGACCACACCGGAAACATAACCCATATCCGGAACAGAAGAAGTTGCGATGCCCATGAACCCCGCGTCAGACCAGCCACCAGCACTGGCAGAGCCAGTACCTTTACCGGTAGACACGTTGTAGGCCTGGGCGTTGACATAGCCGCTCAGGGAGCCGCTGATGTCAATGCCGTCATAGCCTGCTGATGCGGTGCCTGTACTGGCAGCCCCGGCGGAAGCGGAAGCGCTCGACATGGAGTCGCCCGCGCCGACAACCGAAGCGTAGGTGCTGGACTGGATGGAGACGCGACCCGAACCATCTGCGACAGCAGAGTAGTTGGTCGATGGATGGTGGTCGCCACTCGCGAATGCAGCCGAGGAAATTGCCAGAATGACGAGACCGCCAAGGAGGGATTTTTTGAAATTTTTCACAGTATTTCCTTTTTGATAAAGAACTCAGGGTTTTTGCCCTGTTTTCGGGTTTGCATGGACCGAATTGACCATGCTTTGCACATTGTAACATGAATGTATAAAAAGCGCAAGTGCAACCCAGAAGCATAAAACTTGAACGTTTTTATACTACTCAATACCCACATAACACATATGATATATATGTATATATTAAACGCACTCGTTACATACCTTAATGATAAGCAATATTAGGTATATACAGTAGAAAGTTAAGATTATAAAAAGAATGATAACGAAAATGATTAGCTCTTTATGTGTGTTTCATATATTTAACTTCGCATATTTATAGACTTTGTGAACTTTTTGTGGTAGTATTGTTCTACTGTCTGTAATCCGCATATCTCCGTAAGTTTTAATGAAAATTAGTATTTACGAAAATAAACGCGATATTCAGATGGTATTATCAAAGTGTTTACGTTTTTGGTATTTTTTATATCACACAACCTAAACCCTAACCCCTAATAAAACAATGGCAAAAACATCAGTTATTGCACGCAGCAAAAAAACGCCAAAGTTCTCGACAAGACTAACAAACCGATGCTTTAAATGTGGTCGAAAGCACGGGTATATGCGAGATTTTGGTCTATGCCGAATCTGTTTTCGTGAGCTTGCAAACGAAGGTATGATTCCAGGTATTAAAAAAGCTTCGTGGTAAATCATTATATATGGATCAAATAGCAAACATGCTCATCGCGATTAAAAACGGAGGTCTCGTAAAAAAGGCAACTGTTACACTTCCATCTTCAAAAATGAAGTGCGCGATTCTAGAGCTTCTAAAAGAAGAAGGGTATATCAAGACTTATAAAGTTTCAGATGGCGTAAAGCCAACTGTTGAGGTAGTTCTTGAATACAAAAAGGGCTCACCTCGTATTCAAGGAGTTTCTCGTGTTTCTAAGCAGTCAAAGCGTGTTTATACAGGTGTTAAAGAAATTACACCATTTAAGTATGGACATGGTATGACAGTGCTTTCAACACCAAAGGGTATTCTTTCTGACAAACAAGCCCGCAAAGAAATGGTTGGCGGCGAACTATTATTCACAATCTGGTAAAAATAAACGTATGAGCAGAATAGGAAAACAACAATTAAGTATTCCAGCAGGTGTCGAAGTTACATTTGATGCCCATGCTGTACGTGTCAAAGGACCACAAGGAGAACTTGTTCGTCCGCTTCGTGAAGAAGTCGTTTTCAAAAACGAAAACGGTATCATCACATCAGAACCTCGTCGTAATGACAAGTTCTCACGTTCACTCTGGGGAACATACATGTCTCATTTGAAAAACATGATTACAGGTGTGGTTACTCCATTTAGTAAAAAACTTCTTGTAGAAGGTGTTGGATTAAAGTGGGAAGTTAAAGGTACTGATCTTTATCTTAACCTTGGATTCTCTCACCAAATTGTAAAGAAGATTCCAGTCGGCGTAACTGTCGTTGCTGAAAAGAACGCTCTTACAATTACAAGTATTGATAAAGAGGCCGTCGGACTCTTTGCAAACCAAATTCGTTCACTAAAGAAACCTGAACCATATAAGGGTAAAGGTATTCGTTATAGTGATGAAGTTGTACGTCGTAAGCAGGGTAAGAAATCTGCATAGTCTTTGATAAAAAATATATGAAAACAAACATCAAAACAGAAAAACGGGTTCGCCTTCACAAGAAGATTCGTACTCGTGTGTCAGGGACTGCTGACCGTCCAAGACTTGCAGTGTTTCGTTCTAACCGTTATATGTATGCACAACTTATTGATGATGTGCGAGGCGTAACTCTTGCATCTGCATCTGATATCGCTTTGACCGACAAAATCACAAAGGTTGAGCGTGCAAAAACAGTTGGTAAGAAACTTGCTGAAGAAGCAAAGAAAAATAAAATTACTACGGTCGTTTTTGACCGTGGCGGGTTCTCGTACCGTGGTCGAGTTCAGGCTTTAGCTGATGCTGCGCGTGAAGCGGGCCTAAATTTCTAAATATATGACAGAAGAAATTAAAACAACAACAGAAACAGTGGTAGAAACTCCTACAACACCAACTCCAACAACGGTTGCTACAGGAAATGTTGCAGTTGCTCAAGAAAGAGTAGAGCGAACACCTCGAGGGGCTCGCGGAGGACAGGGTTTTGGAAGTCGTGGAAAGACAGGCGGTCGCCCACCTCGTGCTCCGCGCGAGAAGCCAGAATTTGATAGTAAGACTATCAGTATTCGTCGCGTGACTCGTGTGGTTTCAGGAGGTCGTCGTTTTACACTTTCAGTAGCACTAGTTGCAGGTGACCACAATGGTCGTATCGGTTTGGGTACTGGAAAGGCAGCTGATACACAAGTTGCAATTGAAAAGGCTCTAAAGGCTGCAAAGCGTAACATGATTACACTTAAACTCACAAAGAATAAATCACTTCCACACGATATTGAAGCTAAATATAACTCATCAAATGTTATGATTATGCCAAACCGCGGTCGTGGACTTATCGCTGGATCATCAGCTCGTACTATTCTTGCTCTAGCAGGGGTGAGTGATGTTACGGCAAAGTTTTATTCAGGAACAAAGAATAAATTAAACAACGCTCGTGCTACTATGGCGGCGCTTTCTCAGATTGCCTATGCTCACGGAGAAGGAAAAGTAGAGGCTACAAAAATTGGTGCAGATGAAGCAGTTTTACCAACAACTAACTAAACGACTATGCAAATACATGAAATAAAGCGTGAACATCCGCTTAAAAAATCAAAACTCGTAGGACGTGGAGGTACGCGTGGTAAGACTTCAGGTCACGGAGGGAAGGGACAAACTGCTCGTGCTGGACACAGAGTACGTCCTGCTATGCGTGATATCATCAAGAAGCTTCCAAAGTTGCGAGGTCACGGGAAAAATCGTTCAGTTTCAGTGTTTTACCGTGGTCCAGAAGCTGTTGTTAACGTAAGCGCTCTTAATATCTTTAAGGCAAACGAAGTAGTAAACCCTACATCACTTATTGCAAAGGGTCTTATAGGAGCAGCGTTTGGAAAATACCCAAAGGTGAAGATTCTCGGAACTGGAGAAATCTCTGTGGTTGTAAAAATTGAAGGATGTACTGTTTCAGAAACAGCTAAGACAAAAATCGAAGCAGTCGGAGGAACTGTTACAATTTCAGTTAAACCAAAACCACAAACAGATGAACAGTTGAAGAAAATTGCTGATAAAAAAGTAGCAAAGTTGGAAAAGAAAGCCAACAAAGGTAAAACAAAAGGAAAGAAATAATATCCTGATTTCCAATTTCCAAAAAATCTTTCATATAAAAACAGACACGAAAGTGTCTGTTTTTATATGAAAGATTTTTATGTTGTTTAATATTTAATTAAACCAAAGGTTTACTGCGGGTTTAGTGACCGTGGGTGGGTTGTAGATACCACCCCCACACCCCATAACAACTCCAAGAATTGAACAATTTCTTTCTAGATAAGATTGATAAGATGAACTATTAAGGGGGTTAAAAAAGTTAAAATTGAAACTGATAGCCTCTACAGGCTTGGTACCAACATATATAGATAAGAAGAAAAATAAGGCGACAACAAATAAATAATGATATTTTATTTTTGATTTTTTTGAATGGTGTTTTTTTACCTTTTGCATTACTTTAGTATACATTAATAATATTTTTTATAACTTAAATTAATCTCCAGTAAGTGGATATCTTCAGTATTTTATACCAATTTTTGCTAGTTACAATCTAATGGCTATAAGCCTTTTTTGTGTTATAATAGTGAAATTATGAAAACAATCAAGGCTATCTTTTCTGACCGCGGGTTACGTAATCGTATTCTATTCGTTATCGGTATTTTGGTTATAACCCGTATTCTTGCGGTGGTTCCAATTCCTGGAATCGACACATCTAACCTTGCGCAATTCTTGTCTGGTAATGGTTTTATCGGGTTACTTAACATTCTTTCTGGTGGAGGTATAGCATCATTTTCTATAGTGATGCTTGGTGTTGGTCCATACATTACCGCTTCTATTATCATGCAACTTACAACAGTGCTATCTCCTCGACTAAAGGAAATGTACCAAGAAGAGGGTGATGCTGGCCGTAGAAAGTTCGTTCAGTACGGACGCTTGCTTACACTTCCTCTCGCGATACTTCAAGGGTTTGCACTTATAACACTTCTTACCCGTCAAAATGTTATTCCACATTTGGCAACAGATATAATGCTTGAAAACATTTTAATTGTTACCGCTGGAACCATGCTTATGATGTGGTTGGGTGAACAAATCAACGAACATGGAATTGGTAACGGAGTATCTTTGATTATTTTCGCAGGTATTGTTTCTGCGCTTCCTCAACATCTCGGACAATTTTTCTTAACATTTGACGTGTCACAGATTCCGATGGTTGTTGGACTTCTAGTCTTGTCTCTTATTGTCATCGCTGGAGTTGTTTTTGTAACAGAAGCAGAACGTCCAGTTCCTGTAACATATGCGCGTCAGGCACGTATTGGAGGTGGAAGCTCTCTTGGCGCAGCCACATACCTCCCACTTCGTCTTAACCAAGCTGGTGTTGTGCCTATTATCTTTGCAATCTCCATTCTCCTTTTTCCTCAACTGATTGCACAGCTTTTAGCTACCTCTGCACAACCAACATTACAGTCTATTGCTCATACTGTTAACGCTGCGTTGGCAAATCAATGGATATACGGAGGGCTTTACTTCTTCTTGGTTGTATCATTTACATACTTCTATACAGCGGTAATGTTTGATCCAGAAAAAACTGCAGAAAATCTTCAAAAAAACGGTGCCTTTATTCCAGGTTATCGTCCAGGAATGGCTACCGCTGAATACATTGGTTATGTGTTAAGTCGCATTACATTCTTCGGTGCCGTGTTCTTGGGTGTTGTTGCTGTTCTTCCAGTTGTTATACAAGCTATGACTGGGCTAACAGCGATACAGGTTGGAGGTACGTCACTTTTGATTGTGATTTCGGTTGTGCTAGATTTGATTAAAAAAATCGATGCTCAATTGTCCATGAGAGAGTACTAGGTTTGTATATGAATAAAAAAGCGCGACCGAATGTCGCGCTTTTTGTGTATTTTCGTGATAGTATAATGTAATGAATGCAGATTCAAACAAACAATTCTTTATTTTTGTTGGTCGTTCTGGAAGTGGTAAAGGAACACAGGCTGACCTACTAAAAAAATCTTTAGAGATTGAAGGAAAAGGTGACGTCGTGCATCTAACAACTGGAGCTGGATTTCGTGAATTTGTAACACAAGATAACTACATTTCATCACTTTCCCGTGCTTTGAACGATAAAGGTATTTTGCAACCAGAGTTTTTAGCAGTATGGAACTGGGCAAATATTTTTATAAAAACATTAAAAGGTGGTGAAACTATTATTTTAGATGGAGCACCCAGAAAAGTTTACGAAGTACAAGCTCTACATAGTGCAATTAACTTTTTGGAATACTCTAAACCAACAGTTATAAACATTGATGTTTCTGAGGGTTGGGCAAGAGAAAGATTGAAAGGAAGGGGCAGGGATGACGACAAAGAGGAATCTGATGTTACTAACAGAATGAATTGGTTTGAAACGGATGTTTTACCAGTTCTCGATACTTATATTCATGACCCACGCTATTCTGTTATTCATGTAAATGGTGAACAAACGATTGAAGAAGTACACAACGAATTGGTTGAGAAAATAAAAACTATACAATAAGGAAATAATTTTATGAAATACGACATTAAACTGAAGAATGAATCAGATATAAAAAACTTACGTGAAAGTGGGAGACGGCTTTCTATGGTTCTTAAATCTGTCGCGAAAGAAGTTAAACCTGGAGTAAATACAGGGCACTTAAATGAATTTGTATATAAAATGATTACTGACATGGGGGATGAGCCAGCGTTTTTAAATTACCAACCATTTGGAGCGGATTACCCCTATCCTGGAAGTATTTGTATTTCAGTTAACGATGAAGTTGTTCACGGCATTGGAGGTGGACGAGTTCTTAAGGAGGGTGATATTGTTGGGCTAGATGGGGGAGTAAAACATAAGGGGATGATTTCTGACTCTGCCATAACAGTTCCAGTCGGAAAAATCAGCGCTGAGGATGAAGAATTGCTACGAGTTACCAAGGAAGCTCTTATGGCTGGTATAAAGGCCGCAGTTTGTGGTAATTACGTAAACGATATTTCAAAAGCTATTGAAAAATCTATTCCAAAGAAATATGGAATTGTAAAAATCTTATCTGGTCACGGTGTAGGGTATAAAGTTCACGAAGAACCTTATATTCCTAACTTTGATGATGGTATCAAGGGCCCAAAACTTGTTCCTGGAATGGTGCTTGCTCTTGAGCCGATGGTAAATATGGGAACAGATGAAGTTCTTCTTTCTGATGATGGTTATACTTTTTATACAGCTGATCATAAAAAGTCTGCACATTTCGAACACACTATTTTGATTACTGACGACAAGCCAGAAATATTGACTGCTTAAACATAATAAACAGAAAGAAATAATAGATACAAAATCTATAATAGAAATGCAAGATATTTCTATTATAGATTTTTATACTCTCCATTTTTAATGTTGTCTTTTGTTCAGTGTTAGAGTAGTATGCTTCATAGACCTTTTTAAACTTCTTGTAAAGGAAATATCGTGGAAAAGATGAAAAAGTTGACTCCTCTTGATTTTAGGTCTCTTACAGAGATACGAGACCAAATGCTTGTGTACATTGATGAGATTCTGAATAATGAAAAGCTGAATGAGCAATTTTCGGCATCAAGATTTATAGAGCCATTGATTGGATTTTTGTTTAGTTTAATTAAAGATACCAAACCACAGGTTGGTTTTGCGGACTCCATAATCAAAAGATTATTTTATTGTCCTCTTCTGTACACCGACCAACTGATTTATCTTTTTCCTTTTGCCAGTAAGCCTGTGAAGGAAAAGATAATAAGTTTTTTGGTTGGTATTGGTTTTGTTTACCATGTGGAAGTACTATTTAACCTGCTTGGCAGAAAAATAACAGAAGAAGAAATTAAGACTATTGCTATAAAAAATTTTGGTTCAAACGATCTTTTCCAAAAATCTTTAATGTTGGCAGATAAGTATCATCCACACATTCGGAATGTTCTTGTCGAACAAAAGAATAGTTGGGACAATGACTACTGCCTTCTTTAGTTTTTAGGTTCACCAAAACGATGTCTTGCGACATCGTTTTTTTGTAATAAATTTTTGTATATCTTTTTATTTACTAAGCATCGTGTCCACTAGTCCATGCCCAACCTAACCTATATACTATATACATGAACACAGTTTTTTCTACACCTGAAGAAGAGGTTACAAATTTGCGCTCAAAAATATCTGAAAAGATGGAACGCGCTAAGGGGTTTGAGGATAGATTTACAGAAAAAGATCATGCCCACGAAGCTATCCGTGATTACCGCGCTGTTCCTATAGAAAAAGTTATTTCTCCAGCTAATCAAATTTCTGCTGGAGAAAAACATAGACTGATTGAATGGTTGACCCCAAAAGAAACCGATACACAGGTGGAAATGTTGGCTCAGGTTATGGCTGATAAAGGCATCAAGAATGCTTTTGCAATGGCGGAACAAATGAATAACCCAGAACTGGAAGATGATTTTGAGCGATTTGTTGTGCAGTATATTTTATCTGGTCATGAAGTAAAAAACAATCTAGCAAAAGATGAATGGAAGGCGCTCCACATGAAGCTTTTTGAGATAATACTTCCTGAAACAACAGAAGGACAAGCTAAGCAAACAAAAGAAATGATGTCTCTCATGGAGCAGTGGTATGCATCTATGCAAGCACTTGCGAGTGATGTTATGAACAAGGAAAAGAATTATTATGCACTAGAACTTGGACTTGCGAATGGAACAACTACCGCCTCATTTTATTGTGCGGTGCATATAGACTACGCCGCTCTTTTTGAAAAAGTCGTACTCGGGGTATTCCCAAATGCTCAGGTTGTGGAACAGAAAGAAGATTATAATATTTTTAGTAGTCACGCGATTACAGCCTGCTCTTACGCCTCCCACAGTACCCATCCTGCTTTACCCATAAAAACATATGTGAACATGGAAGCTGACCCTATGTCGCTTGTTCTTTCTTCTTTTACAAAAATTGCAAAAGAAAACGAAGGGCTTGCTTTACAAATACTTGTTCGTCCAGCGGGGGATGTTTTTGCAAAACGTTTCGGGGAAATGTTAGAAGATTTACGTAAAGGAGAAACATTGAAACGAGTAATAGACAAACAAGATTTACTTAAAGAAACATTTCATACGATAGGTCTTATGTTTTCTTCTTCAAAAACAAAAGAAGAAGTAGAAAAAGAAAAAGATAAAAAAACATCTTACGCTGACGAAAATGCAATGAAATTTGTGCAAGAAAAAATGTCCAAGACAATTATTGAATCCAACATGCGCATAATTGCTTCTGCTGAAAGTCTTCCACGAGTGCAGGCAATTCGTGCCGACCTCGAAGCGGCATTCTCACAATTCACAGAAGTCGGGGGTAATAGTATTGTCTGGAAAGAAGTAACTGGTAGCAAACAAAAAGCAATGTTACATAGATTTTCTTATCGACTTTGGAATGAGGATGAAAGTTATCCTTTAAATATTTCGGAACTTTCATCTATATTTCATTTTCCAATGCAATCTAGAGATGTTGCAAATGTTCGTGCGCAAACTTCAGCTCAGGCTCAAGCACCTCTGGATATGCCGACAACGGGGGTTATTTTAGGGGTGAATAAGTTTCGAGGACAAGAGCAAATGATTCACTTCGCAAAAGAAGATCGCATGCGTCATCTTTATGTAATAGGTCAAACAGGAACAGGTAAAACCTCTATACTTAAAAATTTAATTATTCAAGATATAAAAAATGGAGAAGGATGTTGTTTTATAGATCCGCACGGAAACGACGTTCAGGATATTCTTGCGCATATTCCGCCTGAACGTGTACAGGATGTTATATATTTTGATCCTAGCTATATTCCTCGCCCAATGGGACTGAATATGCTTGAATATGACAAAAATTTTCCAGAACAAAAAACATTCGTGGTAAATGAACTTCTCGGTATTTTCAATAAACTTTTTGATATGAAAGTTTCTGGTGGTCCAGGGTTTGAGCAATATTTCCGTAACGCCACATTACTTGTGATGGAGCATCCAGAAAGTGGGAATACTCTTCTTGAAATTTCTCGTGTATTTTCTGACAAAGATTTTCGTGATTATAAGTTGTCTAAATGTAAAAATCCTCTCCTTATTCAGTTTTGGCAAAACGCCGAAAAAACAACAGGGGAACAAGGTCTTCAAAATTGGACTCAATATGTAAATAGTAAGTTCGATGTCTTTATGTCAAATGACATAATGCGACCTATTATCGCTCAAGAAAAAAGCGCGTTTAACTTCCGGGAGATAATGGATAGTAAAAAAATATTTCTGGTTAACCTTTCAAAAGGAAGACTTGGAGACATTAATTCATATTTACTAGGTCTAATTATTGTCGGTAAGTTTTCTCAAGCCGCACTTTCTCGTGTAAACAGCATAGATAGACCAGATTTCTTTTTGTATATTGATGAATTCCAAAACGTGACAACACCAAGTATTGCAAGTATTTTATCTGAAGCACGTAAGTATCGATTGTCCCTCACTATCGCCCATCAGTACATCTCACAACTACCTGAAGATATTAAAGGTGCGGTGTTCGGAAACGTGGGCTCAATGGCTGTCTTTCGTGTTGGACCGGACGATGCGAATTATTTAGAATCACAATTTGCTACGACATTTACAGCAAGTGACATTATGAAGATAGAAAATTATCACGCTTACGTAAAAATGTTGGTAAACGGTGAACCAAAGAAACCGTTTGATATTGTAACTCTTCCGCCTGAAGAAGGTGATAAATCACGTATTGATGCATTGAAAGAGTTAAGTTATATCACGTACGGTCGTCCAGCAGATGAAGTTAATGGTGAAATTATGCGGAAGTACAATTTATAGAATAATAAAATAGCGACGCCGTAGGTGTCGCTATTTTATTTCCACTAAACTCTCTAAAGTAATCAATAAATTGTCTTAGATAACAAGGCATGGAGAAACGAGTGAGGCTCCGTAACGAAGTAGATGAGGCAATTTATTGATTACTTAGAACGTTCGAAATATTCACCAGTTTCAGTATTAACTACAATTTTATCTCCCGCTTCAATAAAAAATGGTGTTGTAATCTGTGCACCCGTTTCAATGGTTACTAGCTTTCCTCCACCTGAAGCAGTATTTCCTTTTATTACAGGAGGAGCTTCTTTAACTGTAAAAGTCATTTTAATTGGAAGTGTAATACCAATAACACGTTCCTCATCGTCATATTCAAATACTTTTGTATCAACAAGAGTGTTATCTTTAAGATACTTTGCTCCGTCTCCAATAACATCTGCATCAATTTCAAATCTCTTAGCTCTATCTTTTGGGTCACAGAACCAGTATTCACCTTTGTTTGCGAAAAGGAAAAGCGCTTCACGTTTTGAAATGTCAGCTTCTTCCGCTGTGTCTGACGCATGGAAAGAGTGAGATAGAACTTTACCGTTAAGTAAGTTTCTCATTTTTACTTGATTTTGTGGCTTTCTTTTTTGTGTTCGAGCTACGTGTGATTCAAGTATTTCAAACGGTTGGCCATCTACAAGTATAAACTTGCGAGGTTTAATTTCATCATAATCTAGTGTTGCCATAAAGTGAGGAGTGTATTAGACGTTAGATTTTTGAATAAAAAAACCCATACGTAACAGCTATCATACCAAAAAATAGGGGTATAAAGCAATATGGATTTTAGTTCTAGCTATTCAGCTGGAGCTTCTGATTCTTCTGGGTCCGCAGAACCAGAATATGAGTTGGCTCCAGATTCCAATTCCTTACGAATTGCTTTTTCTAGAGTATTCGCCACCTTTTTGTGTTCACGTAAATATGTTCGCGCGGCATCATATCCACGACCAAGCTTTTCTTCGCCATAAGAGTAACTTGCACCAGACTTTGTTACTAGCTTAAATTTTTCACCAAGTGCAAGTAACTCACCTTCACGGGAAATACCTTCATTATAAATGATATCAAACTCTGTTGTTTTGAAAGGGGCAGCAACTTTATTTTTTACAACTTTAACTTTTGTACGAGCACCGACAACATCTTCTCCTTTTTTAATCTGGGCGATTTTACGAATATCAATACGAACAGAAGAATAAAACTTAAGAGCCTTTCCGCCAGGGGTTGTTTCTGGGTTGCCGAACATTACACCAATCTGCATACGAATCTGATTGATAAAAATAATAACCGTTTGTGATTTGTGTGCAATTGCAGTTAGTTTGCGAAGAGCTTGTGACATAAGTCTAGCTTGTTTACCGACATGTTGTGCTCCCATATCTCCTTCAATTTCGTCTTTCGGGGTAAGAGCTGCCACTGAGTCAATAACTACCACGTCAACTTTTCCACTTCTTACAATTGATTCTGTAATTTCAAGAGCTTGCTCACCGTTATCTGGTTGAGATATAAGAAGTTCATTAATATTTACGCCAAGTTTCTTAGCATATTCAGGGTCCATGGCATGTTCTGCATCAATAAATGCACAAATACCCCCAAGTTTTTGAGCTTCCGCAATAACATGAAGAGTAAGGGTTGTTTTACCAGATGATTCTGGTCCAAATATTTCGACAATACGTCCACGAGGAAGACCACCAACTCCGAGCGCTGCATCGAGTCCAATTGAACCAGTTGGAACCACACCAACATCAACTTTCGGCGCGCTGCCTAATTTCATAATAGCTCCTTCCCCGAATTTGTTTTGTATTTCTCTTAATAATGCATCTGAATTTCCTTTCTCATTTACTTCTCTTGTTCCCATTGTTTTTAGCGGTTTCGCAACTTTTTTCTTCATCATATATGTTTAGTATAGCAGGAATAGATTACTAATCGAAAGTTTATAAAATTCCATAAAAACTAAAAAATGGACACAAATTTGTGTCCATTTTTTAAACCCTTTCAGTTATTTTGGTATTACACGCAGAGTTTTGGTGATACTGGCCCCGTAACTGTCTGTTGCAGACAGTATTACTGTTGTATATGGGAATTGTGGCACCAAAGTTTCTGTAAAATATCCTTCATTGTCAATGGTTATGGTACGTCCTTGTAAGGTGATTTCTTTTGAACGAAGAACCCTGCCTGATATTTGAAAGGTTGAACTCGCAACGATATCATCATTTTGTGGGGAATATATTGTAATATTAGGGCCAGCCAATAATGGGTATGCTCGAAATCCTCCATAAAAGACTGCAAACATAAGCAAAATACCAATGATATAAAGCTCTACCTGTTTTCGGGAATCGTAAATTGGTGACATGAATACAGTCTAAGGTTAATGAAGTAAAAAGTCTACAAACAATACAGGTTATTTTATTTTATTAAACTTTACCAACCTTTAACTTATCTAAAAGATATCATCTGTACTTGTATCTCTGTTTTCGGTATCAGATGAGGTAGAGGACATATTACCAACGAGTATTTCACGGTGACGTTCACCTTGTCGAGATGGTCCGATAATATTATGTCGCTCCAATTCATTTATTATTCTGGCTGCTTTGTTATACCCCCAACGGAAAGCCGTTTGAAGTGAAGAAGTAGACGCCTTACCTGTAGATATTACGTAATCCTTTGCGCTCATATAATCTTCGTCATCTTCTGGTTCTGCACCAGCTTCACCATCGCCGTTACCGATGTTTCCACCAGAAATACCAACTTTTACTTTTGATATATCAATGGTATCTGGAATAAAATCAACATTAGCTTGTTTTATGTAAGATACTACAGATTTGATTTCTTCTACAGAAATAAAGGGGGCCTGAATACGAACAATACGTGGATTATCAGATGCCATGTACAACATATCTCCATTACCGAGCAAGTCTTCAGCTCCTGAGGCGTCAAGAATTGTGCGAGAGTCTATTTGTGAAGTGGTCTTGAGAGAAATACGCGCTGGAATATTTGCCTTTATCGTACCGGTAATAACTTTTACATCAGGGCGTTGAGTTGCAAGTATAAGATGAACACCAGCTGCGCGCCCTTTTTGGGTTAGTGAAGTAATAAGAGGGCTTATTTCTTTTGGATATGAAAGCATGAAATCATTATATTCATCAAAAACTATAATGATGTAAGGCATCTTTGGAGGAATGTCCTTTAGTTCTTCTCCGACTTTAGTTTTTTTACGAGCTTTTTCAAGTGCGGGGCTAAGAATTTTTTTATTATAATCAGTCACGTTCACTTGCCCATGTTCAGCAAGTATTTCATAGCGTCTTTCCATTTCCTGGATTGCCCAGTTAAGCGCCTTGATGGCACCTTTTGGTTCTTTTATAACTGGTGTATAAAGATGAGGGAGGTTATGGTATGCGGTAAATTCTACTCGTTTTGGATCGAGAATAATCAACTTCAAATCGTAAGGGGAGTTTTTATAAAGTAGGGATATCAATAAGTTTTGAAGCGTTACTGATTTACCTGTACGTGTTGCTCCAGCAACCAAAAGATGAGGCATTTTTTCGAGGTCACCAAAAATAGGCTTACCTATAATACTCTTACCAATCGCCATCAATAAAGGACCTCCTTCTTTAAAAGTATCAAGCTCAAGCATAGAGCGAAGCCCTAGAGTGGATTTTCTTTCGTTTGGTATTTCTATACCAACAAGAGTCTTACCTGGGATTGGAGCCTCAATACGTAGGAATTCAGAACCAAGTTCCATTGCAAGGTTATCGTGTAATGCCACAATTTTAGAAAGGTTAACACCTTGCGCAGGCTTTAGTGTGAATTGCGTAACAGTCGGACCAACAGTAACTTCTCCCATCTCTACATGAATACGGAAGTGTTCAAGTGTTCTTTGGATTGTAGTCATTTTTGCTCGACTATCTCCAGCGCCAGATTTTCCTGTATCTACATTTAATAGATCAAGAGGAGGTGGAACAAACTCCGGTGTGAGAATAATTGGTTTTATTTTAATTTCTTTTTTATCAAAAACAGACAGATTTTCTTCGGCAGGTGAAAGTTCTCCAAAAAGCTCTCGGTGAAGATTACCAGAATCACCAGACTCTTCTTCAAATGTTTCTTCTTGAATTTCTTCCTCAGTGTTGCGTGTTAGTTCTTCAATACCTTGTGATTCCTCTTCATCATCAAATGACCTCACTCTTCTTTCTGTCCACAGAGATTTAATTTGTTCAAATGGATATAAGACAAGTGAAAGAAAAGGTGATAAAGATGGTTTGCGGTTAAGAATAATTATTCCGCCGATTGATGCTATACCAACCAACAAAGCAACACTCGGATAGAATGCAAAATATTTAATAAGAGGCTTGGTTATAAATATACCAAGTATTCCTCCAAACGTTGGAGAAAAAATAGTCCCCAATCCTGCAATACCAAGAATTAAAAATATTGTTCCAAACACGGTTACAACCCTAATTTCAGGAATCTCTTCTTTCCATAAATAGTAAGCGACATATAAACATACAAGGGGAGTGAAATATGCAAACACTCCAATCATTGATTCAATTCCAGAAAATAAAATTTCCCCACCTTCTCCACCAGCGTGAACCATAGAAAAAATAAGTAAGGCCGCAACCATCACTGTCATAACAGCGAGAACTCCGAGTATGGTTTCTGTTAATATCGGGTCCTTTGTTCTTCGTCTGCGTGTACGAGGTAAAGTATCTATTTGTTTATCTTCTTTTGCCATATCTTTTAGAGGTGATTATGTACGAAGTATATCAAGGAGTAGGGATTTATATAAGGAATAACTATTGTCAGAGAATAATAAATGACAACAAGTTAGCAGGATTTATGTTTTGTATTATTACCGCCAGCAACCATTTAACAGGGACATATATTTTCTATTAGACAAGTCTTTACATCAACAATAAAAGGCATAGAATAGACATCATAAAAAGGATATTTTATACAAAGACAATAAGGACAACGTTTAGCGGGACAGATATAGTTTTATAGGGACATTGATGAAATTATTATTTATTATAAAAGACAAGCAAAAGACACTATGCAAGAAGAAGCAAAAAAAGATTATGGAACGCTGGTTGCAAAAAAATCTGAACGACTAGTAACAGCTCTTTATTTGGTTACTGATTTGATGACGGATAGTGAACCTATAAAACACGGGTTAAGAAAAAACGCAGTAGCCCTTTTGTCCTCAATGAACTCACTATCACAACTGGATGTCAAAGACAGAGTTATAGAGTTTAAAATGTCCCTTAAATCTGTTACAGAAATAACTTCACTTTTACACGTGGCTATCACTACAGGGATTGTCTCAGAAATGAACGGTGAACTTCTAATGGAAGGGTTTCGCGCACTACAACTTGTCTTAGAAAAGAAGCAACCAATACTTACAAAAGAAATGTTGATTATTGATAACGAAGAATCACTTAGCGATGACGAAGGGTTTGCTTCTGCTGTTACATCAACATCTTATGATGTGTTAACTCCGCTAAACATAGCTCGTCTTCATAGTAGTGATCAAGAACTGCGCCGCACCCAAGAATCTTTAAGACAATCTCACATAGTATCCAAACTAGAATCAAAAGATAATAAAGGACAACATTTGTCCGACAAAACACAAGAAAAAGAAAGTGTAAATATAAAGGACACATCAACAGTGCATTCTGTTTTGATAGACCACTCTACTAAAAATACTTCAACACTTTCTTCTTCATTTCAAATGCGAAAGCAATCAAGACGTGAACAAATACTAGCCCTTTTTGTTAAGGGTGTAGACGTTAGCATAAAGGACATTGCGGCGCGTATTAGGGGATGTAGTGAAAAGACTATTCAAAGAGAGCTTAATGCTTTGCTTTACGATAACGTAATTGAACGTATTGGGGAGAAAAGATGGAGTAGGTATATTTTAAGATAAAGCCTATAACGAGCTATTTCGAGTAGTTTTATATCCTTAAGGAAAATACAAAACACAATCACTTTTAGTGATTGTGTTTTGTATTTAAAAAGTTAAGAGCTGTAGACTAAAAATCAATGGCCGTCTATTGCTTTTTATCGCTAAATATGAGAGTATTACTCATAGTACAGTAATGTACTTCAAACAGTATTATCCACATATTTTTGTTATGAATAATTGCATTTATACGTGGAAACACTATACTGTCTGCAGACGTCTCTGTTTGAGAGCGTCCTCTGGTATTTGAGATACAATTTATAAGGTATCTTGAAGACAGAATTAAGATCGTTGACAACAGAATAGTGACGCAGATTAAATGCTTAGAAATAAAGGACGAAAGTTCTGTGTTTCATAAAGTATTTTGTTTCTAAAATCGCCATTCGGTCATCGATGATCGTCTGTCATTAAAGTACTTGGTTTAGTTATGTCGAAACTAAATAAACCTAAGTACGATGATGTGCTTAATACACATTATTTAAAATCTTATAAACATAAAGTTTATGTCTAATTTCTCAATGAAGGTTGCTACATCAGTAGCAATCATCGGAGGTATTGTTGCTAGTGCAGTTTCTGCATCAGCGGCTCTCAACCTTCCAACACAGAGTTGTTCATACATGTTCAATACGAACATGAAGCTCGGCTCTCGTGGTGCAGATGTTGTGAACCTTCAAAAGGTTCTTAACATGTACCCACAGACACAAGTTGCGACATCAGGTGCTGGTTCTCCAGGAATGGAAACTACATACTTTGGTCCAGCAACTCGTGCTGCGGTTAACAAGTTCCATGCTCTACACTTAGTAGAACTTGGAATCTCAGCCCCTACAGGCAATGTATACGCTGGAACACGCGCACTCCTAAATCAGGTATGTACAGGTTCAACAGGCGTATCAACAACACTTCCAGCAGGATGTACTTCAACTACAGGCTTTAGTCCTGTAACAGGCGCATCATGTGCTGTAAGTGTTCCAACAACAACACTTCCAGCAGGATGTACTTCAACTACAGGCTTTAGTACTGTAACAGGCGCATCATGCTCAACTGGAACAACAAACGTTGTAACAGGTCCAGTGTCAGTTGCTCTTGCTGGCTCACAGCCAACAGGTATGGTTGTAGACAACCAATCAGGTGCTCGTCTAGCTGATTTCGTTTTCTCAGGAAACGGAACAGTTACATCTCTACAGCTACAGCGTATTGGTGTTTCAGATGACGCCGCTATTAATAACGTATACCTATACGACGGAAATACTCGCATCACAGATGCAGCTTCAGTTGTAACAGGTGGTTACATCAACTTCGGTAATGTAAACATTGCAGTTAACGGTTCACGTACAATTACTGTACGTGCTGATCTAGCTACAGTTGCTTCAAAGTCAGTTGGTGTAAAGGTTAACAGTATTACTTCAGGTGGTTCAGTTTCTACATTCACAAATGTGATTGGAAACACACTACAGGGAGCTTCTGTTTCAACATCTGCTGTTAACTTTGCCGCCCTTAATCCTTCAGCACTGGCTCCTGATGCAGGAATCTCACAATACAATGTATGGTCAGGTTCAGCTACAGTAAGTACACGTGCTGTCCTTCTTAAGGCTGCAACATTCAAGTTCGTTGGTTCAGCCCCAGTTGATTCACTTCAAAACGTTAACCTCTATGTAGATGGAGCTAAGGTTTCAGGTCCTACAACTATTAACGCTGCAAACAACAACAAAGTAACATTTGATCTTGGTGCTACACCATTAAATCTTACAACAGGTTCACACACATTCGACGTTCGTGCTGATATTGTAAAGGGTTCATTCCGTACAATCACTATGAGTGTTGAAAATGTAGCAGACCTAATGTTCGAAGACTCAAGTCTTGCAGGTATTAACGTTGCTGCAACAATCGCAGGTGTAGCATTTACACAAAGTGGAGCTACTTTCGGTACAATCACTGTAAACAAGGGATCTGTTACTGTAAACGTTGATCCAGCTTTCAATGCAAACAAAGTAACAGGCGGAGCAACAGTTGTTCCAATTGGACAGTTTACAATGAAGGCATACGGTGAAGATGTTAAAGTAAGTACACTTCGTGTTGCTATCGCTACTACAACTAACGCATCATTGACAACATTAAACAATGTGTCTCTATTCGTTAATGGTGGTCAGGTTGGTACTTCACAGAACTACACTGTTGCTACACAGCAAACAGGTTACCTAACATACACACTTGGTTCATCACTTATTATTCCTGCGGGTCAAACTGTAACTCTTACAGTTAAGGCTGACATCGTAGACAGCTCTTCAGCTGCTTACACATCAGGAACAATTCGTGCATCAATCAGTGGTGCAACTGGAAACGCACAAGGACAAAGTTCATACGAACTAGTTAATGTTGCAAATTCAGCTGTAAACGGTAACGTTCTTACGATTTCTGCTGGTGTTGGCGCATTTGCTCGTACATCAGGTTTCACTGCTGTAACAGTTGCTCCTAACACAGCTGGTGTGAAGATTGGTTCATTCACTCTTCAGGCTAACTCAGCGGAAGCTGTTAAGGTAAACTCTATCGGAGTTCTTCCTACTGTTGCTACTTACGCGATTTCTAACATCAGTAACCTTACTCTAAAGACAGGTTCAACTGTTCTTGGAACTCCAGTAGGAAACCCATCAGCAGGAACATCAACATTCTCATTCACAGATGTTACTATTCCAGCTAATGGAACTATAGCCTTTGATGTTTATGCTGATATTGGTAGTGCTACATCAGGTTCTGTAACAACAGACATGGCTGTAACTACACGTGGTGCTGTAAGTAATTCAACTTCTGTATCATCAGTTGCTGGTATTGCTATCACATCAGCTGCTTCTACCCTTGCTGCATCTACCCTACAGTCATCATCACCGATTGCACAATTCGTGGTTGGTGGTTCAACATTCGGTATTGCAACATTCAAGGTAAGTACAGTATCTGCTGGAACACAAGCAGCTGTTCGTGAAATGCGCTTTACTACAACAGGAACTGATGCTATTGAAAGTATCACTGTTGGTGGCGTAACTGCTCCAGTTATTGGTTCAGGTGCTGGTGCAACTACAACAGTTTCAGGTCTAAATATCGCTATCGGTTCAACTGGTACTGATATTCCTGTAACAGTTAAGTTCTCAGGATTCCAGAACACAACAACAGGTGGATCACTTACAACAAGTATCGCTTCAGTTTCTATCAGTCTTGGACATGTTGAAGCTACTTCAGGAACTGGTTCAGTTATAACTGAAACAACTCCAGTTAGCTCAAACACAATGGTTCTTGTTGCTTCAAAGCCAACAGTTACAGTGTCAGCTGGTAACACAGACACACTGGTGCTTGGTACTGAAAACAAGGTTGGTGAATTCACAGTAACCGCAGATGTAAATGGAAAGATCGGTGTAGCTTCTACAACTCTAACTATGTCTTCTGTCGGTATTACTAACGTTGAATTCTCAGCTCCTCGTGTTGCTGACGGAAATACAACAATAGCAGGTTCTGTAACAACAGGATCTTCAACAATTGCTATATCATTCGATACAGCTACATCACCATCATGGTACGAAATCGGAGCAGGTCAATCAAAGACTTTCTCTGTTTATGCTACTGTAAATGGTGCTGCACAGGCAAGTATCACACCGTACGTTACTTCATCACTTGGAGGTACAACAAACTTCAAGTGGGTTGATATCATTGGTGGAAATACACAAGAGAATGCATCTGCAATCTATAACTTCCCAACATCATCATTCTCTACAAAGAGATAATCTGCGACACAATATTCTGTCTAACTTAGTGTAAAAACTGGTTAGTGCAAAATATCTAACAAAGATTAGATGTTTGAATAGCAAAACCGCCCGAAAGGGCGGTTTTGCTATTTGTATAGGACATTGATGAATTGGAACAAATGTGTTAGTATTGTTCCATAAACCAAAGAAGTCAGCGTTTTTCGAAAGTTAAACATAAGCCTGGTGGAGGTATACCGAAGCATTCGTGCTTAAGTACCACTCTTAAATTGCGTTTATCAGATAGTTAGTTATCTGTATGTTATTTACATTTTACTAGTAACTAATAACTAGTAACTAAAAATTATTATTATGGCATTAACACGCGCAAAAAAAGCTGAACTCATTGCATCATATACAGACGCATTGAAAGGAGCAAAGAGTGCTGTGTATGTTAAATTCAAAGGACTATCTGTTGCCGATACAAGCTCACTTCGTGGTCAATTGTTTGATGAGAAAACTCATTACACTGTTGTAAAGAAGACGCTCTGGAAACGTGCAACTGATGCAGTTGGGATAAAAGGAGAAGCTCCAGTTACAGGCGAAGAACTCGCTGTTGTATACGGAGAGGACCTTCTTATTCCTGCTCGTCTATCTTATGAATTTAGTAAGGCTCACAAGGATAGTTTTTCAATTTTAGGAGGTATCTTTGATGGTTCATTTAAGAATCAATCAGAAATGCTTTCAATTGCGACAATTCCTCCTCGTGAAGTTCTACTTTCACAGCTCGCATATCTTCTCAAGTCTCCAATGCAAAAACTTGCTATTGGGCTTTCAGAGGTAGCAAAAACAAAAACAGCATAGTCTGTTTACATTACTTAAAATATTAAAATAAATTTATGGAAAAATTCGCAGATCTTCTCACAAAAATTGAGAACATGTCAGTAATCGAACTTAACGATCTTGTTAAGGCGATTGAAGAAAAGTTCGGAGTATCAGCAGCTGCAGTTGCAGCAGCTCCAGCAGCTGGCGCAGGTGCGGCAGAAGCTGAAGGAAAAGACGCATACACAGTTCACCTAGCATCAGCTGGTGAAGGAAAGATTGCAGTTATGAAGGTTGTTAAGGAAATTCTAGCACTTGGTCTTAAGGAAGCTAAGGATCTTGTTGACGGAGCACCCGTTGATCTTAAAGCTAATGTTAAGAAGGCAGAAGCTGAAGAATTCAAGAAGAAACTTGAAGAAGCAGGAGCAAAGGTTGAACTTAAGTAAATTAAAAACCCCCGTAAGGGGGTTTTTAATTTCAACCTTTGCTACTGCTTTGGAAGGGGTCGGGAAACGATAGTTTCCCGTGTAGGAGCACAGCGAGCTTGCGAGCGATAGGAACCGTGGGTTCCCATGGAGGAGCTACTGCTCCGACGGCTGGAGCTAAGGTTGGACTTAAGTAATATTTACTTAAATCAATACAGATACAACAAAATCCCCGAAAGGGGATTTTGTTGTATCTATCTAACATCTAATCTCTAAAGTCTACAATCTATCATAATTATTTCGTCACATATTTGTTAATAGCACAAGTGTTGCTAGACGGTTTTTCTTGGTAAACTACGTCGTATATGGAACTTCTGACACGATTGCTAGGCGGAGCCGAGAGAGTAAAGATTATGCGTTTTTTCTTACACCATGAAGATGCAATTGTTTCTTTGCAAGATATATCAGATAAGACAAAATCAAAAAGCGCGCTCGTAAAAAAAGAAATAACCGCACTCACAGCAATTGGTTTTATTGAGAAGAAAAAAACTAGAACATACACAACAACAAGCAAAAAGTCTTCATCAAAGGTTAGAGAAGTTGTTGGGTTTAAATTAAATACAGAATTTCCTCACAATCAGGCTCTTAAAGATTTATTATTTGATTTTCAGTTACTTGATAAAAGAGAACTTGCTTCAAGGTTTAAACTTGTTGGTCGCATAAAAGTATTTTTGGTTTCAGGTGTATTTATTGGTGAAGAAAAATCAAGAGTAGATATTTTAATTGTTGGAGAAGCAATCAAAAGACCTAAGGCAGAAAAATTATTTGAAGCGCTGTCTGCAGAAATCGGACGTGAAGTAATTTATTCAATTATGGATGTTGAAGAATACGAATATCGTTTCAAGATGTATGATAAATTTGTCCGCGACATTGTAGATATGCCCCATGAATCCGTTATAGACAAACTAAAAGATAAGTTAACTGTTTAAATATTAAATAGCAATAGAGATAGCAAAAGAAGCCTGATATTAAACACTTAGTATTTTTAATAAAAACAGATATATTTAGCGTTAATTATTGAGTCTTGCATAACTTGTGCCCAGCTTTTTTGAGTAGTGGATAATTAACACCAAACCCCTTTTAAAGAGGGTATAATAAAGGTACCTTTATATGTCGAAATATAAAGGTGTATATATACACACTTTATAATAAATTAACGATTCTTCTATGTTAAATCCAGTAGATATTTTAGGGCAAGCACTTGTAGATACAGGTATGACCCTCATAACGTTTCTTCCTAATGTAATTATAGCGGTTGTTATTTTTGCATTCGGTTGGTTTTTCGGTTCAGTGCTTTGTCGTGCTATCGCACATTTAGTTGGTTTGTTACGTATTGATAGAGCTCTTGATAAAGCAGGTCTAAGCAAGTTAAGTGAACGAGCAGGAATCAGAGTTTCTCTATCAGGTTTCCTTGGTGGTATTGTTAAGTGGCTTGTGATTGTGGCTTTCACAATTGCGTCATCTGAAATACTTGGACTTACGCAAGTCACACAACTTCTTCGAGACATTCTTGTGTACATTCCACAAGTTATAATCGCAGCTGTTGTTCTTGTTATGGCTACACTTGTTGGAGATTTTGTTTATAAAATAATTACCCACTCAGTTAAAGCTACGGGAATGAAAGGTGACTTCGCGGGACAAGTTGCGAAGTGGGCTATCATTATTGTAGGCGGTGTTTTCCCAGCTCTTACCCAGCTACGTATAGCTCAAGGTTTGGTTGAGGTTCTTTTCACTGGAATCGTATTTGCTATCTCACTCGCCCTTGGACTTTCATTTGGTCTAGGTGGACGTGATGCAGCAGCGCGAACTATTGAAAAGTTAAAAAATGTTTAGGTAACATTTGGTGGCTTCTAGCTACGCAAAATAACAAAAAGGCGACGCTGTAAGCGTCGCCTTTTTGTTATTTTAGTTGAATTTAAAGTATTTTTGGCTACCGGTTAACCGTTAAAGGTTAACAGCCGTATTTTCGCTTGACTTAGGCTGCGGGTTTTGATAGTATGTAAACCACTGCTTAATGATAAAAAACGAGAACAAAACCAACTAGTTCGGAGGCCTCGTGACATCACTGTTACAGCCGCCGATTAAGGCGGATTTTATTTTCCCAAAAAACATTAAGTAGTACCAGTTGTAATTTGACAATTGAATCCCGTGCACAACACGCGCAACAGTACTGTTATCCAGTAGTAGAATTTTGATTCACTGGGGTCTAGCGGAGTTTGTGACACGGACACATGGAAAAAAGACAATACATGTAGAGAGAGGAGCGGTCTAATCTCTACAGTGATAATTATGTTTCCTAATAGGAACATAAGAGCATACGGTGGATGCCTAGGCTCTAAAGAGCGATGAAAGACGTGATCAGGCTGCGATATGTTTCGGGGAGGCGCCTTATAGCCTACGATCCGGAAATTTCTGAATGAGGAAACTCAATACGAGTAATGTCGTATTGTCATAGGGAGCATTCCCATGACGCTCACCCAGGGAAGTGAAACATCTCAGTACCTGGAGGAAAAGAAAACAAAAGTTATTCTGCAAGTAGCGGCGAGCGAAAACAGAGAAGCCCAAACCGATGGTAGTAATACCATGCGGGGTAGTAAGATAGAAACGTAGTTTTACTAGAAGAGTTACAAAAGATATATATAGATTAAGTTGTTGGAAAGCAACGCCAAAGAAAGTGATAGCCTTGTAATCGAAATATATATCTCTCTTTTGTTTCTAATCTTGAGTAGTTCGAGACACGAATAGCTCGGATGAATCAACCGGAACTAACCGGTAAGGCTAAATATCTTTAGAGACCGATAGTGAACTAGTACCGTGAGGGAAAGGTGAAAAGAACCCCGGAAGGGGAGTGAAATAGAACTGAAACCGTATGTTTACAAGGAGTAGAAGAGGTATTTATACCTCGACTGCGTGCCTATTGAAGAATGAGCCAACGAGTTATAGATTACTGCAGCCTAAGTGGCATAAAGTCACGGAGGCATAGCGAAAGCAAGTATTAATAGTGCGAAATTATTGTAGTGGTTTATAGACCCGAAGCCGGATGAGCTTACCATGAGCAGGGTGAAGTACATCGAAAGATGTATGGAGGCCCGAACCAGTAGGTTGTACGACTCCTTTGGATGACTTGTGGTAAGGAGTGAAAAGCTAATCGAATTCGGTAATAGCTGGTTCTCTCCGAAATAGTTTTTGGACTAGCGTCGCGTGTTCCCTTTGGGGGTAGAGCACTGGAAGATTTTGATTAGTAGCAATACGACAAA
>Ga0172379_10002905_pt1 | contig 28695 bp, 26 predicted proteins | sample GrowelOW334metaG_FD_119756 | JGI IMG/M metagenome (GOLD analysis project Ga0172379, IMG submission 119756) | Groundwater microbial communities from an aquifer near a municipal landfill in Southern Ontario, Canada - Groundwater well OW334 metaG | ecosystem: Environmental > Aquatic > Deep...
GAACTAAGATTGATAAGAAAAATTTGAAATTATTTAAGAGTGATGTCAAAGAAAAAAGAGGAGAATATTATTCAAGAGCAAGAATATTTTTTGGTAAAGAAATATTACCACCAGAAGGAAGACATTGGGCCATGAACCAAGAAAACATTTTCAAACTGGAACTTGAGGGTAAAATAAAACTAGATGAAAAAAATCGCCCAATAAGTATTGAGTCTGAGACTAAAAAAATTGGTGATAGCTGAATGGATATACAAGGATATACTAGATACTGAGGGTACCCAACGGAAAACTCAGAAGAATTATTGCAAAGAGTGATAGAGGGTTCCTCGAGGACAGGAGATCTAATATTGGATTGTTTCTCCGGATCTGGTACCACTGGTGCCGTGGCGGAAAAACTTAATAGGCGATGAATTTTATGTGATATCGCCAAATTTTCTATTTACACGATTATTAAAAGAATGTTTTCCTTAAAAGAAGAAATAGGACAAACTGGTAAACAATTAAAACCGAAACCATTTAAGTTATATAACGCAGGTCTTTATTTTAACGGTAATCATTTAAGGGGATTGGACGAACAGGAGTATAAAGATTTTGCTCTAGAATTATTTCAAGCAGAAGAAAAAGAGCAAATAATAAACGGGTTTAAGATAGAAGGCATTTTGATGAATGCTCCTGTTCATATATTTCCAAGAACAGGCACATTAAACGAAGAATATATTGATGGATTACATCATACCGTGGGTTCTTGTATTAAAGATAAAATGTTTATTATAGTCCCACTTAATAGAGTTTATTTTTTGCAAGATTATATAGAAAAAAATGGAGTCAGATATTATATATTACGAATTCCTTATTCAATTATAGATGAGCTGTATAAAAATCAATTTTCTAGGCCAATCCAAGCTGCATCAAGCCAAGATATTAACAAATTAATTGAAGCTGTCGGTTTTGATTTTATTTATCCCCCTACTGTAGAAGCAAATTACTACAAAACAAAATCTAAAGGGTTAAAATTGTTTGATGAGTTGCTGATAGAAATTAAGAAATTTGAAGCCATTCAAAGAACTAAAAAACCAACTGAATTCAAAAATAGAGAAGCATTGAGCATGGTTTTTATAGATAAGAATTATAATGGTAAATATTTTGATATGGACTATTATTTCTTCCGTAGTGAGATAGAAAAAAATAATTGGAAAATAAGTTTTGACGCGAACAAAATAGGGGATAAAATTGCTGTTATATATTTAGATGTATTAGGAAATGAAAGATTTGAAGTAAAAGATGTAACAAATTTTCTTAAAAAATAAAACATGAATATAAAAACAGATAAATTAATATTAAAAGTTTCGCAAAATATTGACCCCAGTAAGTTAGATATGTCAAAATATGATGATTTCTTAGATGAGCTTTGTTTTCGCCGTGAATATCAAAAAGAGGCTATTAAAGAAGTCGCAAGATTCTTGTTGGGAGGAGAATATCAAAATATTGAACAACTAGCAAAAGAAAATTTTGAATACAATCAAGAGCTACAAGAATACTACGGAACATTAGAAAACCTTAAGAAAAGAATAGAATTAAAAAACAAATTAGCGTGTACTATTGATTCAGCTACTGGTACGGGTAAGAGTTGGGTAATTTATGCTATTGCACAGATATTATTATGTGAAGGTGTTGTAGATCGTGTTTTAGTTTTATGCCCTTCAGTAACTATCGAAAATAGTTTAATTGAAAAGTTTAAGGAACTATCGATAAATCCAAATTTGAAAGCCACATTACCGGGAAGTTCTTTCTATCAAAACCCTAGTATTATTAATGGCTCCAAGACAATAGAAAAGGGATCAATTTGTATTGAAAATATTCACGCGATATATAGTAAAACTGGATCGTCAATAAGAAAGAGTCTTGAAAATAAAGGAGAAAGAACCTTGGTATTAAATGATGAAGCACACCATATAATGAATTTAACAGAGGAAGTAAGTGCATCAGAAAAAACAAGTATCAAAAAATGAAAAGAATTCTTATTGGACCCTAAGTTTAATTTTAGATATATTGTTAATTTCACAGGTACCCCTTACATTGGTAATAATTATTTTACAGATGTGATTTATCGTTATAATATAATGGAAGCTATGGAAGGCAAAAAAGCTGGTAATTTTGTTATTAAAAAAGTTAATTATGTTGAAAGAGATGATTCTGTCGGCAAAAAAGAAAGAATGGAGATTATATATCAAAATCATCAAAATAATAAAAAACAATATCCTCTAGTTAAACCTATAACAATATTTGTTACCCAAAAGATTAGCGGAGCCGAGAAGTTAATTAATGAAATTAAGGATTTTTTGAGAGAAAAAGAAGGATTATCCATTGAGAAAGTAGAAAAGAAGATTATTATTGTTACCTCAAGTCCTAAGCATAAAGAATTTGTGGAGGAATTAAAAAATGTTGATAATTCATCTAACCCGGTAGAATGGATAGTTTCTGTTAGTATGCTTACAGAAGGGTGAGATGTTAAGAATGTTTTTCAAATAGTGCCACACGAAGAGCGAGCTTTTAATTCAAAGTTATTAATTGCTCAAGTTCTGGGAAGAGGATTAAGGGTGCCGAAAGAATATGAATCTGAACAACCAGAGCTTATCGTTTATAATCACGCAAAATGAAGTAGCGCTATATCTGATTTAGTTAGAGAAGTTATGTCTTATGAAAAAAGAATTAGAAGCTACGTTGTAGATAAGGAATGAGGCAATTATAATATAAAGCTTCAAAATATTAAAATAGATAAAAATGATAAAACATCTACAAAACATCAGCTAAAAACAGCTATGAAGATACCAAGTATTCCGGTATTGAGCACGCAATCAAAAATTATTAAAAGAGGAACTACTTATCTTGGGGTTAAAGACGACAAAGAGACAACTATTACAACTGAGATATTAGTTAATTTATATCCAGTTAAGGAAGTTATAAATGATATATTTGATAAATTATCTATTTATGATCACGAGATGAACACAAATTATTCCAGTATAATAAAAAGGGACAAAATAGAAAAAGAAATTTTACGTGCCCTAAAGATTGCCAATGATAAAACTGGAATGTTGACCGAAGAGAATAGGAATAGAATCCAAAGAGCTTTTGACGTTCTTAAAAGAGAAATAACAGGAACTACCAGTATTAATATAATATATGAGAAACCGATAGAAATAAATACCAAAGCCATAAAATCAAGTAGTGTATCATTCAGTGACTTAAAAAATAACAAAGCAATTCTATATGAGAAGAGTTCAGTAGGAAAATCTAGCAAGGACGATATTAGGCTTATAGAAGAAGCACTTGACGAAATTCCCGGGAAGAATATACTAAGGATTGATAATAAGTATTTGTTTAAGTGTCCTTTTAATTTAGTTATATTGTCCTATAATAACGAAAAAGAATTTGCTAAATATTTACAAAAAGAAGAATACATTAAAGAGATAGATCTATGAATTAAATCAGTTGATCAGGGGTTTTATTCTATCTCTTATAGTTTTAGAGCTGGTTCAAAAAGTTCTTTAGAAAAAAATGGTGGTCATCAAAAATGAGCATCATTTAATCCGGATTTCTTTATTAAAATTAATAAGCATATATTAGTAATAGAAATCAAATCAGATGAAGACGTAACAGAAGTCAATAGAGGAAAATTAAAATGAGCAAAGAAACACTTTGAGGAAATTAATCAAAAACAAAAAAGCCAAGTTTATCATTTTTATTTCTTGTCTCCGGCGGATTTTTCTCCATTTTTTAGTAAAGTGATAAAAAATAAAGATTTTGACTACATTTCAAACTTAGAAGCTGAGTTGTCAAATTAACGTTAATGTTGTTAGAATTATAATTATGAATATTACAAAAGAACAATTGAATAAATATATTGCAATTCAAAAGAAAGAAAGGGGTATCCAATTGACAGAAAAAGAAGCAATGGATGAAGCATTAAGTCTTTTGTTATTTGTAAGAGCTATTTACAGATTAAACCCAACGTTATCAAAAAGATCAGAAGAATTTGTAAAGAAAGATACTAACAAAAAAGTTAATTATTAAATATGGAAACATTAAATAAAAAAGAAAGAAATGCTTTTACCGCTCTTTGCGAATATGCCTCTAAATATAATTGATGTTGAAAAATATATTGTTCTACTTGTGCTCACAGTGGTTTTAGAGTTGCTTTTAGCAAATTGATTAGAGGCCAACATCCAGACAGCGAAGAGTTTTGGCCAAAAGCCAAATACGATTCATTGTTGTATGAAGAGCGAGATCGATATTGCGAGTTTATGTCTGGCCGGACAGATAGTATTTCACAGATAGAATTAGCCAATATAGTGTCAAAATCCAGTATATCAGATATTCAATCAGTCGCAACTTTCCCTAATTGATTGGGATATATTGGGTTAGTTTTATTCCATTGCCCAGACAGTAATGCTACAAAAACCATATCAGATTCTTTTATTCCACAATTTATATCAATACTTGAAAGTAATAAAATAGATTGCGAGTGATTAAAGGAATCCGATAAAATATTAACTACGCAAGATTTAGGAATAATAGAAAGCCATTTTTATAAAAAACAATTTTAATTATATTATTATGCCATTACCACAAGACAATTTAGCTTATCCCGTAAAAATAGAATGTGAATGTGAACCTAAAAATTATGGAAGTGGGTTTCTATTAAATTATCAGAATAAGGCAATATTTTTGATCACTGCGAAGCATGTAATTTATGAACAACAGGAAAATAAAGAAATGATGTTACATAGTAAATTATTGACAATCTCTGTAAAAGATAAGAATCTTTCACAGACTAAACCAATAAAAATTAATATAGATCTAAACAAAACAAAAATAAAGATATCTGATGGCGCAGATGTTTGTTGTGTTAAAATAGGAACCTTAGTTGATATTCCTGATACTAATAGTCATAAAATTATTTTTTCCGATGGTATAGATAAGCTAAAAGCAGAAAATGTAAATAATTTTGTAACAGTTTCTAGTGATAATTTTCTTCTTTTTGACAATATAGTTTCTTCAGCGGATATTTTTGTTTTGGGGTACCCAGTTTCGATTGGTTCTCACCAAAACCCTCAGCTTGATTATGATCAGCCTTTGGTAAGGAAAGGTATTATCGCAGGCAAAAACAATCTAAATAAAACAGTCATTTTGGATTGTGCTGTTTATGGTGGTAATAGTGGTGGTTTGGCTATACAAGCTCAGCAGACTGATTTAGTTACTACAAAATATAGTGTAGTTGGCATAGTTGTAGAATTTATTCCTTTTTATGAAATTATGTATAGCCGTCAACATAAATATCAAAATTTGAATATAGAGAATTCTGGCTATTCCGTTCTGATACCGGCAGATTGTATATTAGATTTAGTAAAATCAATAGACGATTAAATATTTGTAATAAAATCTATCTCTTTTATAATCCTCCCCCAGTCCAAAGTTCTAAAGGCGTTCACTAGGGGGAGCTAGGTATCCCTGACTTTTGTCAGGGATTTTTGTTTGCGAAAAAAGACAAAATTTGGTATAATAATGATAATAAATTTCTAAACTAATTTCTATGAATTTTATAAAAAAATATGCAACTTTACCTTTTTATTTTATGACTTTATTAGTAGCCAGTTTGCTATGAAGAAACGAATGGCTTTGTTTTGTAGTTGTTGGAGTAATTAGTTTGTTTTTCTTATTATTTATTAAGAAAAGCAGAAAAGACAAGATAGTGTTCACCGTCTTTACTATACTAGGATTTGTTATTGAAACAACTTGTATCTATATGGGAGCCTGAAGTTATACTAATCATTCAATTATGTTGGTGCCAGTTTGATTGCCATTAACCTGGGGTATAATAGGGCTATTTTTTGAAGATGGGCATAAAATTTTAGATAGTATTAAATAGCATCTCTTTTTTAACTCTCTCTCAATCAAAAGTTCTAAAGGCGTTCACTAGGGGGAGCTAGGTATCCCTGACTTTTGTCAGGGATTTTTGATTTGCAAAATATGGAAAATATGATATAATAGATTATATACTAAAACAAAACATTATAATGAACAACCTCATTGTATTACAAATCATTTTTTTATATATATTGCCAGTTATTTTGATTTTTATTTTACCGAAGAAATGGAAAATGCCTATTTTAATTACGGTTTTTTCAATCCTAATATTTTTAATTTTTTATGAAAACTGGACATGAACACAATTAGGTATAAGACTGGATAACCTTTACCAAGGAATAGCCCCATATTTAATTTATACATTATTATGTTCTATAATGATAATTTTTATATCACATAAGTTACACATTCGTGCTATTAATAACTGACAGAGACAGCCGCATTTTATGTTCTTGTTTGTTTTTGTTAGTTTTTTTCAAGAGCTAGCTTACAGAGGGTTTCTTATACCTAAATTAATGACACTATTTAATAGTGTTTTTTGAGTCATCATATCCAATACTTTAATCTTTATGTTTATCCATATAATATATAAAAATAAATTAGTTAATTTATCTCTTACTTTTATTATGGGAATTATTTTCGCTTGAAGCTATATTTATTTCCCCAACTTGATATTAATAACAATTTCTCATTCTATATTGAATTTTTTAGCAGTTTTATATGGTTGGGTATCAGATTCCAGGATAGAAAGTAAAATAAAGTTCAAAACATAAGGTATAATAAATTCATTATTAACAACTAATATTAATTAGGGAATTCATTTCGTTTTTAATCCTCTCCCAATCCAAAGTTCTAAAGGCGTTCACTAGGGGGAGCCGACATTTGTCGCGGCGTGGTGAAATTGGTATCCACGATTGTTTAGAAAACAATTTCCCGAAAGGGTATGCGGGTTCGAATCCCGTCACCGAAAGATTCGCATTCGTTGCGGGATTTTCGTTGACGGGATTTTTGATTTGTAAAAATATTAAAAAAGTGGTATAATGGAGATATTCAACTTAGATTATTAATTTATAATTAAAATGAATTCCGAAGAAAATAAACCCCCAAAATTTAATATTTTAAAAGATGAACCATTAACGGAAAATGAAATGGACCGTTTTGAATATTCTGATATTGCGGAGGAATTAGCCAATATTATTCAAAATGTAAAAACACCTTTTACAATAGGCCTCTATGGGAAATGGGGATGTGGTAAAACATCCATTTGTAAGCTAATAGAAAAAAATTTAAAAAAAGACGATAAATTTAAAACTTTCTATTTCGATGTATGAAAATATGAAAATGATTCTTTTAGGAGACAGTTTCTGATAGAGCTAGACGAAAAGCTTTTCGAAGGGAAATCTAAATACAGAGAAAAATTAAACCAGTCATTAACAATACCAAAAACATTGTCTTTAAAAGAAAATATTAGAATAATATGAGATGATATACTTTTAAAGGTATTTATTATATTGTCTGTTTTAACGATAGCCCTTATTTTTATAAAAAATATAATTATTCCCTATATCGCAAGTGTTGAACTAATGAATTTATTTAAAAGAATCATCGATTTAGGGCTAATTTTTAATATATTTAATTTTATATTAAATTCTGTTAAGTTATATCAAGGAAGTATTCAAATAAATAAAGTTGATTCTGCGGAGGGTTTTGAACATTATTACGAAGAGCAACTAAAAAAATTAGTTGATAAAAAATTATTAATTATAATTGATAACCTTGATAGATTAACATCTGAAAAAGTAGTCAGCGTTTTATCGGATATTAAAACTTTCTTAGCTAAAAGTGACGATGATAATAATACGGTTTTTATTATACCTTGTGATAATGAGTCTTTAAGCCATCATCTTTGTAATATTTATGATGAGAATTTTGACGTTGATGAATTCTTAAGAAAATTTTTTAATCTAACTTTTAAAATACCAAAATTATTAGATATTGAACTGGATGATTATACTAGTATGAAATTAAAGGAAACAGGTATTTTAGAGTTTCAAAACGATTATTCTCTTTCCTTTGTAATAACACAGGCATTTAGAGATAATCCAAGGGAAATTATTCAGTTTATTAATTCTTTAGTAGGATCTTTTCTATTAGCTCGAGGGAGGGGATTGTCTGATGTTTTGGATAACCTGGCGTTTTTAGCTAAAATCTTGGTAATACGTCAAAAATGGCCTGTTAGCTATGCGAAGATAGAAAATGAAATTCTAAGAACTGGTATCGATTTAGACAGTGCCGTTAGAAAGACATCTAATAACGAGGAAGGTAATAAGATAAAAGATTTTTTAAATATTACTCCTGCAAAAACTAACAATTATGATATTTTCTTTTCATTACATAAGAGTAAGCAAGAAAAAGAATTCTTAGAGTTAGACAGTTTTCTCCTGTCTGCAATAGAAAAAAGATTTTCTGATGTAGAATTAATTTATAAAAAAATAAAGGGGAATGGCAATATAGTGGAGTTTAACAGGATACTGAATGACTACATTAACAAGAATAAAAATAAAAAAGAACAAATTTTAAATATATTTGTTTCTATTGTAAAAATATTATCAATTGATAGGGCAGAACGATTAAGTGATTTTAAAGATTTTCTTTCTTACGGTTTTACTATTTTAAATGACCCCAATATTTATATTAAATGAATCAATGATATTAATTTTGCTAATCTTTTAAATGATGACGCTGTAAAATTCATTCAAAAAGAGTTCTATGATATTTTTATAGAAAATATATGTAATGCACTACGTTCTGAAACAGAAAAAGGACAACCAACAATAGATATATACAAAGGAATGGAATTGTTCCATTTACTAGGAACTGATTCAATATGGGGAAATATTAATAATCCTAATGATATTCTATCGCAAGCAAAAAGCAAGTTTATTCATTCCATTAATATTGAGGAAGTAGTTGTTAATAAGAAACAATTAGACAGTGTTATTAATTTTATTTTAAGTGAACGTCCAATTTCTATGTGATCAATACCACCGTCTATCAGCAAGATAAATGAAATCATTACTCATAATGCAATTGGTGAAAATATATGAAAAATATTAGACAATACACGTTTATTTTTAGATAAAATTGAACGTAGCTATAGTTTCGATTCTTCTAATATATCAATCCAAGATATATCCAATACGATTATTGCTAAATATAATCAAGTGCAAAATTGAAGTGAAAAAAGCAATTTAATAAAATTTATTTTTTCTTTAAAAAAAATCAAAGGGAATCCATTAAGAGATCAATTAAACAGTTTAGTTGTTAATTTTATTAGTAATACTGATAATCCGTGTGAGAATATATATACAAATATACCTAAAAAAACAATGATAAAAATGATAGAAACCGAAATGATGTATAAAAATGCAATTATCAATAGATCGAAAACTTTGCCAGATATTTTCATTAAGTATGACTTAGCGAATAGTTTTAATGAACAGGAAAGAGACAGCATTATTCGTGCACTAATGTCTAATCAAAGAGAGCTTTTAACCTTGTTGGAATATTTGAATTTTAATTTGCCAGAAGTATCTATAGAATGGTTAGTCAAGGCAATGGTTGATATTATTAATATGGTTCCTTTGGAATTCTTTGCAAAATGAATTAATGCAATCAAGGAATTAAAAATAGATAATTACCCTGCTTTAATAGAGTCCTTTCGTTTAAATTTACAACAAGTTAAACAAAAAGGAGATGGTTTCAATGACGTAATTACAAACTTTGCTTCTAGAAATAGAAAATTATTTGAAGGAATTATTGATGAATTGACAAAATAATTACGTTATCTCTCAAATTAATAAAAATATTGAATCAACAATATGAAAGAAAAAGTTAAGCTAACGCATATAATTACCATAATGATTATAATTATTCTGGGCAGTGTTTTTTACTGATTCGAATGGCGTCCAACACAAATTAGAAAACGTTGTGCTTTGGAGACCTGTTTAGGTGAAAAACGCATTAGATTATTTGGGCCATGTAATAATAATTATTCAAATTCTTACAAAGAGCAATTATACAAAAATTGTCTAAGGAGCTTTGGATTAGAAAAATAATAAATTCGACCCATGGAATTTGAAACTAATAAGATTATAATATTAACGGGTGCTGGTTTTACCAAGAATTTTGGTGGTTTTTTAAGTTACGAGATGTGAAATAAAATATTTAATGATCCAGCCGTCCAAAACCAACCAAAATTGAAGCATGTGTTACAAAATACCTTTGATTTCGAATCTGTATACTCTATTGTATCTGACGGTTTTGATTTTAACACAGAAGAAATAAAAACATTAAAAGATTCAGTCGAGAATACATATATGAGTTTGGAAAAATCTATTAGAAATTGAGTTGAGAACGACAGTAATGAATTCGCATTAAATATTCATAAGCTATCAAATTTGTTTAATCACCAAAATGGTCTAATTAAAACTTTAGTTTTTACATTAAACCAAGATTTATTTATGGAAAGAAAACTTGGTTATATTACGCCTGGTGTTGTCCAATTTCCGAAAGAGTTTTTCTATGATTTAGAGAGAAAAGACTTTATACGGCTCCCAGATGTGGATGCTATAAACAAAATTTATAGCGACATTAAAGACATGTCAAGCGAAATATACATTAAATTACATGGTTCCTATGGATGGCTATCTTATGATTCTGCTGATAATAACGCTGCTATGGTGATAGGGAAAAATAAAGAAAAGGACATAGAAAAAGAACCAATATTAAAAGAATATTATAAAATTTTTAAGGATGTAATAAATTTAGGAAATAAAAAACTGTTAATCATCGGCTATGGTTTTGGGGATGAACATATAAACAATATTATAAAAAAGGGAGTTGAGGAACATAATTTAAGTTTATATATTATAAATACTATTACCCCAAAAGAATTTACAGAAAAAATCATTACTGTTCATGATCCTATGTGGCAAGCGGTAAGAGGATATTTTCCTTATTCGTTAAAAGAGATTTTACCATTGAATGGAGTAGAAACCACACAGTTTTTAGAAATAAAAAATGTTTTATTAAATTAATTGTTTAATGCTTCATAGAACATACTACGATCTGGGGTTCTAATACATTTGACAAACACAGTTAGTTTTTTCTTAAATCCACTATATAAACAGGTTTGTTAATTAATGCTTGTCGGACTCTATCCATTATGCGGAGCTAGGTATCTCTGGCTTTTGCCAGGGATTTTTGATTTACTGGCTTATTACGCCAGAGATTAGGATTCTCTAAAAACGATTTGACAAATACATGAAATATGATATAGTATTGATAAATCTAAGTTCGGGAGGAATATATGAAAAGATCTTTTTTCTGTTCTTTATTCGTTATTTTTATGGTACTTTCTTTATGTTTGGGGTGTAACCAAAAAGTATCCAAATCAAGTTCTTTAAAACCAGAAATAGAAACCATCGACAAAAATGAAGTGTCTATGACATCAGATCTAGTTGAATTTAAAATCCCAAATAAGTATTGGACAAGTGGATGGGATTTTAGTTCCATTATAGTAAAAAATGATGTTGATGCTAATGATTCAATGGATTTATCTCCTTTTGCAAAGATAGATATAAAACCAGATGAGTCTTTAGAAAAGGAAACAATCAGCCTGATATTGGATAGGAAGCATTCAAAACTACTCAATATCAAATTTTATAAGCTGACTAATAAAACTGATGTTGTTAAAATCTGGGCAAAGAAGCCGGGAAATTATGGTAAAGTATTTATCTCCTTTGAAGATGGAAGAAAAATATCAAAAGACATAAATCTTTTTACCAAGGAGGAATATGGGCTCCGCAGTATGAAAGATGTTATTGAGTTTAAAATGATACCGGAAGAGGTAAAGAAATACAATAATGGTATGGTGGCGTATACTTATAAAGACGATATCAATATTTACAATCGTCTTCGACCTTCGGCCTCGATAGAGGTTGACAACAAGGTTAAGAGTATAAAAATTCCTAAAGAATTGCTTGGAAAAATCAACGTAAATTATGTTGAATTTCAAGGCAAAAAAGATCTAAATTTTTTTGGAAACAGCTTCGGGTCGCAAGGGTGGATAATCATCACTTTGGAAAATGGAAAAAGTTTTCCAAAAGAGATTTATTTTGAAGAACCGTTAGCGTGAACGAAAAAACTACGTTAAACAGCCAGAAGGGTAAAGCGCCCTCCTGGCTTTACTCATATCTATATATTTTTGTTTGCAAAAAAAGATATAATTTGATATAATAATGACAATAAATTTTAATATATACTATATTATGAAAAGAAATATATTTATTTTTCATGGCACACTTAGCAGCCCAGAGGGTAATTGGTTTCCTTGGTTAAAAGAACAGCTAACCGCCAAAGGTCACAATGTAATTGTCCCTAGATTTCCTCATCCAGAAGCACCGTCACTCGAACCTTGGCTAGAAACCCTAAACCAGTACAAAGAATTTATAAACGAAGACACAATTTTTGTCGGCCATAGTGTCGGCGGTATGTTTTTATTAAAATTACTTGAACGACTACAACATCCGGTCCACGCCGCATTCTTTGTTTCTGCACCTATTGGTATTAGACCAATTAAATACTACGATAGCGATTATGTTTTTACCCACTTTGAATTTGATTGGCTATCCATTGTTGATAAATCAAAAAATTTTACAGTTTATCATTCCGATAACGATCCTTATGTCTCACTTGGTAACGGCGAAGAATTAGCCAAAAAGTTAGGAGTTACTCTAAATTTTATCCCAAATGCCGGTCACTTGAATGCCGAAAGTGGATATACTACATTTGACAAATTACTTCAGGCTCTTGAACAAGTATTGTAGTCGCAAACTTAGCTAGGAGTAATATGATTTTCTCTTATACTAAAAGAGATTAGTAACAACTAATCTCTTTTTTAATCCTCTCCCAATCCAAAGTTCTAAGGGCGTTCACCAGGGGGAGCTAGCACATATTTTAATTGAAGGAGGATCGGAATGGGTCAAGTAAAAGGAGTTAAAGAAAAAAAGAAACAGAAAAGAGATGAAAAGGGGAAAAAAGCTTGGACAAACCAACACCCCCCAAAAAAGCACTAACACAAACCAGAAGGTAAAGCCCTTCTGGCTTTACTTATATAAAACAATTGCATCACTGCTTTTTGTCAGGGGCTTTTGTTTGCGGAAAAATACAGAATTTGATATAATATAAACAATAAAAAATTAAATATTATTTATGGCAAGATATGCTTTTATAGACGTTCAAAATACAGATAGCACCACAAAACAACTTCTGGGTTTTCGTATTGAATGGATAAGATTATATAATTTTTTAAAAGAGATTAAGAAATGTGATAAAATATTCTTTTATACTGGCATAGACGAAAAGGATATAGAGATGTTGGGGTTGTTGGATACTTTAGAGAAAACAGGTTGTGAGATGAGATCAAAGATATTATATATCTATAAAAACAAAGACAAGGATATTAAAATTGCTTGTCCTAAATGTGGTAATCAATTTATAGAGCATATCGACATGGGTTATAATCACAAATCTAATTGTGATGTTGATTTGACGGTAGATGCTATGCAGCTGTTAGGCGAAAACAATATTTTTTATTTCTTTACAGGTGACGGCGATTTTGAATATTTAATTACAACCGCAATAAAGAATAAAACTAGAGTAATTTTAGTTTCTAATACTAGAAAGATAAAAATTGGGCCAAGATATTTTACTTCCAGGTTTTCCACTAAATTAAGAAAATTAATTAGTGATTATCCTAATGTAGTAGGATTTGAAAATATTAATAATTATAGGTTCAAAATAGAAAAAATTGATTAAAAGGAAAAGGCCGCGAAGCGCGACCTTTTCTAATGCACTAATATATTATCATATTTTATAAAAAAATGCAATAGTCTATCAGCAAGTTCTATTCTAATAAAAACACAGAGATTGTCTTTTCTTCAATCCCCCCACATTCAAAGTTTTAAAGACGTTCATTAGGGGGGGGCTATCTATCCCTGACTTTTGTCGGGGGGGTTGATTTGCAAAAAATCAAGTAACTTGCTATACTTTATTTAATAATAAAAACATTAAGTTTTCAATATGTATGATAAAAATACCAACAGAATGATGGGTAGTTTTCAAGAACCACCATCAAAAAAACCTGATAAAAAATATGAAGAAAGAAAAGGGGGGCAGATAGAAGAAAGAACATATGCATGCCCTATTTGTAAAAGGACTAGCGCAAACAAGGGCAAATGTATACATTGTAATGTAGAGCTGAAATTAATAAGAGATTATGAAGAAAATCCAGAAAGACAATGGCACGAGTAGCGCTATATTCTATGTTAATTTTATAACATCTTTCTCTTTTCTAATCCTATTTCAATCTAAAGTTCTAAGGCGTTCAGGAGTTGGAGCTAGGTATCCCTGACTTTTGTCAGGGATTTTTGTTTGCAAAATTCTTATAAAATATGATATAATAGATGTAATAAAGATTTAAATTAGTCATTATGAAAATAGCTATTGTTACTGGAGTAAGCGATGGTCTTGGTCTAAAAATTTCTGAAAAACTTTTAAAAAACGATTGGAAAGTTATTGGATTATCAAGAACTAAACCCAATCTTGATATTGAATATATCAAAACAGATTTAACCAAAGAAAATGATATTAATAATGCTATCAATGAGATAAAAGAAAAATATCCATTATTTCACTGTTTGATAAACTGTGCTGGTGTTATGAGTGTTCAAGAACTGAAAGACTTGGATTATTCTGAAATTGATAGCTTATTTAAAGTAAATGTTTTAGCGCCAATCAAACTTACTTCTGGTTTAATAGAAAACATTAAAGCAAACGAATCTGATATTGTTAATGTTGGCTCAACAGTTGGCTTTAAAGCGTACGAAGATCAATGCGCCTATGGTTCATCAAAATGAGCCCTTCGTGGTGTGACTGAAAATTTGCAACTTGAATTAAAGGGAACCAAATGCCGTGTAATCGGCTTTAATCCAGGTGGTTTTAAGTCTAGAATTTTTGAAAAGGCCACAGGCATAAAACCAAACCTAGATGCCTATATGGATCCTGAACAATTAGCCAATCTTTTGGTCTATATTCTCGAAATGCCAAAAACTTTAGAAGTTTCCCAGATAATAATAAATAGAAAATAATAAAAATTTTAAAAAAACTATATGAAAGATATTATTCTTCATGCCAACTGACTTATCAAGGCTCATCTAATAGATGTGTTTAATATAATGGCTGACTTTGAAAAATGACCTGAGTATTTTCCAAAAGTTGCAGAATCTATACGGGTTATAAAACGTGAAGGAAATAATTTAGAAATGGATGTAATTGTTAAATCATTCGGCCAAAAATTTCCAGTAAAAATGAAAGTTCAGATCCTTCCTGGAAAGGGGTACATTTCAGATAATGAAAATCCTAAATTCGGAACTTCTGGTCATGAAGAATTATTACTTTCTGAACATTCAGAAGGAACTATGATTAATTACACTTACCAAGTTGCCATTCATAAACGTTGACTTCGTATAATTGCAAAACCATTAATTGGCTGGTTTTCAATGGAATACTGACAGAAAGCCGTTATAGACGAATTAAAAAATAGGCTTGAAAGATAAAATCCTAAATATTGTCTTGTTGGCACATTGCTTCTAACTCAAGAATCTAAATTTGGGACCTATACCAATATTGTATTGAAAATTAGAATTTAATATTTTCTAGTTGCGTAAAAATTTTAACTGTGATACGCTATTGATAATTAAATTATCAAACCAATACAATGAAAAAATTAAAACTTTTAGGGATTTGCACATCAGCTAGAGGAAGAGAATCTAATACCTATTATCTTATGAAACTAGCTTTTGATAAAATCCAAGATGAGAATATCGAAAAAGAAATTATAGTAGCATCAGAATTGCTTCTACGTCCATGTGAACATCATTATTCGGTTAATGCCAAAATGTGTGTCCACCCATGCTTAATAACTCAAAATGATCAAACTGATCAGATGAAGAAGATTTATGATGGTATTATTGAATCCGATATTGTTATATTCTCTACTCCTATCTATTGAGGTAATCATTCTCAATTAATGCAATTAATCATCGAAAGATTAAATTGTTTTGAAAATTCCAATTCTGTTTTTCATAAAGTTATTATTAAGAATAAAATTGGGGCATTAATGATTTTAGGACACGAAGATGGCTACCAGCATGTTGCCGGCAATTTAATGAATTTCTTAACTGATATGGGTATGATTTTTCCTCCTCAGGCCTATGGTGCTTGAGTTGGGGAAAGTAACGAAGACACAGAATCTGACCGGAATAGAATTGAAACCGATGAAAGAATTCATGATATATTTATTGACGTAGCTCAAAATGCAGTTAATTTTGCCAAGGCTTTACTTATCTGTCCAGAATGTAATCATCAATTCGATTATGAACATATTTCTAAGAAAAAATTATATAAATAAAAATATGATAAAACCAAAAGATGATCAAAAAAACTTATTAGAATGCATTTGCGAAAAATGTTCGGTATATAGCGAATGCAATAAAAGCAAGGCTGAAAAACTTTTTTGTGCCAGGCAAAAATCCAGTTGTGATATGGATACAAAGAAAATGTGTATTTGTGGTATGTGTTCAGTCTACAATCAATGCAAATTAGAAGGGGGGTACTTTTGCCGTAATGGAATTAATAATTAAAATTATGTAGCTATGATTATTATTTTTTTAGGAAAACCTTTAGTTTTTTGATTTGGCATCTTAACTTTTACAAGTCTTTTAATTCAATTTTATTTAGGTATTAAGATGGTGAAAGGCCACCCAGAGTTGTTGAAAGCACATAAATTAAACGCAATGGTTCTTGGAACTATTGTTATTGTTCATTTGGTGTTGGGCTTATTAATGTATTTATAAAAAATTAAATAAATCAATATGAAAAAAATCTTAATTGTTTTAGTCTTAATTTTAGTTCTAGTTTTTGGCTATATAAAGCTTATTAAAAAACCAAGCCCTTCGATTCTTTCCACTACCAATACTGCGATTTCAAAAACTAATATCCAAATTAAAGATTTTGCTTTCAATCCTTCAGTTATTAATATTCAGAAAGGGGAGACAATAACTTGAATGAATAATGATACTGTTCCACATCAAATAGCTTTTAATGATGTAAAGAGCGAAGTTTTGAACAATAACCAAAGTTTTAGTTATACTTTTAATGATTCTGGGTCATTTGATTATCATTGTGCTATACATCCTCATATGATGGGACAGGTCATCGTAAAATAGAAATACTCTTTGATAAATTAACTGTTTTTCATTTGTATTGTATAATCTTTTATGTTACACTATTATTAATAAAAATATTAAATTATTTATATGAAAAGAATTGATTATTTAGGGTTTCTTGGTCTCTTGGGATTCTTAGGATTTCTAGGTTTTCAAAAAGGAGCCAGTCCTTGATTGTTTTTTAACTTCTTTCACTTTCTTCAATTCCTAAGATTCTTACCTAGAAAAAAATAATATAAAAAATTAAAACATTTAATATGGAAACTGAAAATAATACAAAGGCTTGTTGTTGTGATAATAAAAAATGTCATTGCAAAAGCAATTGTTCTCCTTGTGCCGTTTATGGTATGGGGCTAATTGGATCTTTAGTATATTTTTTACAAAATACTCATGGCTTTTGTTCTGTATTATTAGGAATTGGCAAAGCTATTGTTTGACCAGCAATTGTAATATTTAAACTTTTAGCTTTTTTGAAATTATAACTAATAACTACTTTTTAAAACAACACTTTTAAAGTGTTGTTTTTTTGTTTGTATTAGAATTTTAAATATGATATAATATTTTCAATAATATTTAATTCTTAAAAAACTAATAAGATACTATATAATGCCTTGATATGCTTTTGTTTTGTTTTCGTCAGCTCTTTTTGGAATGAATAATCTAATTGAAAAATATGTTTTAGATAAGCATATTAATGATCCCAAAGTCCTTATGACCGTTGGCTGTTTCTTAAGCGGTCTGATTGGTTTAATTCTATTAATATTTTTTCCTGCTTTTAGAAATATCAATGTTTTGCAAAGTCTTCTTTTGCTATTGTCCGGTGCATTAGGCATATTCTATTTATTGCCATACTATCAGGCATTACAATTAGAAGACGCTTCTTTAGTAATGCCTCTATTTCATTTTAGCAATGTTTTTATGCTTACCTTTGGCTCAATTTTTCTAAAAGAATATTTAACTACCAAACAAATAATTGGTTTATTAATTATTGTTATTTCTAGTTTGTTTTTAGGTAATAAAGATATTACCAAATTATTAAAACCAAGAAAATCTTTTTGATTGATGATATCAGCCTGCATAATGCTCACTGCTTCAGTCATTGTTTTTAAAGGGGTTTCTAATAATTATGGTTTTTGATCGGGTATGACCTATTCTTTACTTGGCGGTGGTCTAACTGGAGTTTTACTACTATGTATACCCAAATATAGAAGAGGGGTGTTCAAAGTTAATTTCAAATTAGCTGGTCCAATCTTACTATTAGATGATGCTATCGATGTCGTGGCTAAGTTTTGTTCTCGTTATGCTATCACCTTAACTGCCGTTGCTTTAGTAGAAGTTTTGTCGTCAGTTCAGTCTTTTTTCGTTATTTCTTATGGTCTTATTCTAACTCTAGCATTTCCCAAGATTATCAAAGAGGATATTAGTAAATCAACCATAATAAATAAAGTTTTGGTTGGTTTGGTTATGTTTATAGGCATGTGGTTAGTCTATTTCTAACCAAATACGGCTATCATTGTATTATAATACAATGATAGCATGCAAATCATTGTATTACGTTGACATAAATACAATGATTTTGAATTTTTTTGGAACATTTATGTAAAGTATGATATACTATTATTAATAAAAATATTAAATTATTAATATGAAAAAACTTATTTATTGATTGCCACGTATTTTATCAATATTTTTTATCATTTTTATAAGTATGTTCGCTTTTGATGTTTTTGAAACATCTCGATGGTTTCCAGCTCTCTTAATTCATCTTATTCCTAGTTTTGTTTTAATTGCATTAACCATTGTTGCCTGAAAGCATGCCCGTGTTGGTGGTTTTCTATTCTTATTGCTAGGCTTGTTGTCTATATTCTATGTTCAAGCAATTATTGCTATTCCTTCTATCATAATCGGTATAATTTTTCTAATAGAAAAATATTCATTAAAAAAATATTAAATTTTAATCATGAAAAACAAACTTAAAATTTTAAGTATTTGTGGCAGTCCTAGACAAGGTAATTCAGAAACGATCTTAAATTATTTAAAACAATGTCTCAAAGACTATAATATTGATAACGAAATCGTTTTATTAAGAAAATTAAATATCAATCAATGCCATGGTTGTGTTGAATATTGCAATCACAAACACAATTGTTGTCAAAAAGACGATGCTATCAAATTATTAAAGAAAATGGAAAAAGCCGATGGCTATATTTTTATTTCTCCAAACTATTTTAAAATGCCAACTGGCTTATTTAAAACTTTTATTGATCGAACTAGTATTTTCTTTACCAATCAAGCTGATTTAAGTAAAAAACGTGCTTTAGTTTTTGCTGTTGGTGCTGACAAGATTTCCGAAATAAATAAATGTTTAAAAAATATGGTTGATAATTTTTGCAAGACTTTGGGAATTAGAGTTGTTGCTAGCAAAAGTTATCATAGTAATAGCGAATTAAAAGGGAATTTAAATGATATTTTTATTAATTCTAGCAATAAAAATATTAAAGATGAATTACAAGCTATGGCTAAAGAATTAATTAATTCCTTTAAATAACCAAGTGTTTATGAAAAAGATTCTAATAGACGTCGGTTCGTCAACTGTCAAAGTATATGAATTTCTCAATGAGAAATTGAGTTTAATGCTTCAAAAAAGTATTCTTTTTAAAAATGATTTTGATCCTGAAAAAGGAATTTCTCAGCAATCAAAACAAGATTTATTTGAATTATTTAAAACTATCAAATCAAAAAATAACGAAATTCCAATTGAAGTTTATGCTACCGAAATATTCCGAAAAATTTCTCCATCAACTAAACAAGAATTTATCAAAGAAGTTTTAAACATTACTGGTTTGAATTTTAATATTATCAGCCAAGAGCAAGAGAGTTATTACTTAACCAAAGCCCTGATTGATAAATGTGCTTTAAGCGATCCAATTTTGATTATTAACATTGGTGGTGGTTCCACTGAATTAATTGTTATAAAGAACCAACAAGTTCTTGAAAAACATAATATCAATTTTGGAGTTGGTACTATTATTACTCAATTTCCTGATATTAATAATTCTTTATCAATTGTTCCTATAACCACAGTTGTTGATTATGTTAAAGAATTATTACCAATCCTTGAAAACAATCCTAAAATAGCTTTCTATACGGGTGGCGAATTAAACTATATGACTTTAGCTAATTATCCTTTAAAATCAAATATACTATTTGATGATAGCGATCATCCTTCGGTTATTTCTTTAAAAGACTTTCAAATTAAGAATAAAGAAGTTTTTGAGAAAATTACTTTTAAAGAATTAGAGGATTTAATGCCTCAAAACCCAAAATGAATGTATGGTGCTAGAACTTGCTGTGCTATTGCCCAAGCTATTTGTGAAAAATATCTCGTAACTATAATTATTCCCTCTAACTCTAATATTATTAATGGAGTTGTAAGGGAATAATAACTATCTTTAGAATACTATTTATGATTGCCAAATAATTCAAAGAATAAAAAATTAAACAATTAATATGACCGACAAAGATAAAAAAGAAAAATCAATCAAAGTTCATGAAGCTAAGCTATTACAGGCTCAAGAGCAAGAAATGAGATTTAAAGAATTGCAACTGTTAGAAGATATGTTTGATAAAATATTTAGAAAAGAAATTGTTGCTGATTTTGATACAGCTGGCCATCTGACCAATAATAGTATTTCTGGAAGCAAAAATTTCATGAAGATTTTATTATATATTTATGGTCTAGAAAAAAAGATTGCTGTGGACAATCAGTTTAATGACGATACACGTTTAAAAGCTATTAAAATCTGATATATTGCTATAAAAAAATTAAACAATTTATCAGATATACCCGTCTCAGAATCTTTGAATATTATTTTTGGTGATAAAATAGTTAATCTTTTTCAACACAGAAAACACGGTGATTTAGATAATTTAATTAGAAAATATCAAAACAAAATTCAACAAGCCATAGAAACAGTTGGGGCTAAAGCTACTTTAGATTATTTAGGATGTTCAATTAGTCCTATAAAAAAATTCTTTGCCAAGCACAATATCTCCTGATACATTACATTTTTATCTGATAATGCTAAGGCTAAATCTACTATTGAACTAATTAGTAATAAATCCGAGCAATTAAGTGCTATATCCCTGGAAGAATTAAAGAAATTGCTTTTAAGTAATCCAGATCTTCAAAAGGGACTAACAGAAATTAAGAATGATCAGATAGAGGCATTAAATAGTTAGAACTTTATTAATATTTTAGTATCAAAATTATCTGGAAACATAACCCAGGGTTTTCATTTGTTTTTAATTTTTAAGTATGATATATTTAAAATATATAATTTAAATATATATTATGACTTTTAATGATTATTATAACCAACTAAATCCAGAACAAAAACAAGCCGTTGATAGTATTGAAGGTCCAGTAATGGTGGTTGCTGGTCCTGGTACTGGCAAAACTCAAATTTTAACTTTGCGTATTGCCAATATTTTAAACAAAACTGATATTGAAGCAGAGAATATTTTAGCTCTTACTTTTACTGATTCTGGAGCTATGTCCATGAAGAAAAGATTAATTTCTATCATAGGTAACGATGCTTATCGGGTCAACATTAATACTTTTCATAGTTTTTGTAATGATGTTATCCAGAACTATCCAGAATATTTTTCTAGTATTGCTGGTTTTACTAATATTGACGAAATCAAACAAACCCAAATTCTTCGCAACGTTTTAGATAATATGAAATTGACTTATCTTGCTTCATTTAATAATCAGTATTTCTATATCAAAGAAATAAAACATGCTATTGAAGAACTAAAAAAAGAAAGTGTTGATTTCAAAGAATTACGAACCAAAGCCGAACAAGCCAAACTTGATTTTTTAAACAATACTGATAACTATAATTCTAAAACTGACAAAATCAAAACTGCTCAATTATCAATTCTAAAAACAATTGAAAAGAATATTGAATTAAGTTTTATCTACGAGGATTATCAGCAAGAACTCAAACAGAATTTATTCTATGACTACTCCGACATGATTATCGAAGTTTTAAATGCTTTGAAAACTAATGAAGAATTACTTTTGATTTTGCAAGAGCAATATCAATATATCTTAGTTGATGAATATCAAGACACTAATACTAGTCAAAACAAAATTTTAGAATTGCTTTGCAATTTTCATCAAAATCCTAATATTTTTATCGTTGGTGATCCTAAACAAGCTATTTATCGATTTCAAGGAGCTAGTATTCAAAACTTTGAATTTTTCAAACAGCTCTATCCCAAGGCTATTTTAATTGATTTAATCAATAACTACCGTTCTTCTCAATTAATTCTTGATTCGGCTCATTCTTTAATTCAAAAAGATGTAAAACTTCAAAGCAATGCTGGTTTTGAAGATAAAAAAATTCAAGTTTTTTCTTTAGCTAATCCCGAGAAAGAAGCCTATTTCATTATTACAAAAATTCAAGAATTACTAAAAGATGGTATTCCTAGCAACAATATTGCTGTCTTGTATCGTAACCATCGTGATGCTGATGCTACTATAGAACTACTAGATAAATTTGGCATTCCTTTTAGTGTTAAAAAGAAAATCAACATTTTTAATGATGTTGATATTCAAAAACTTCTTTTAATTTTGAATACTATATATAATTATGGCAATGACGAATATTTATTCAAATGCTTACATATTGATTTTCTAAATATCGATCCATTGGATGTCTATAAAATTATTAATTATTGTAATCAAAATCATATCAATGGTTATGAATTTTTAAATTCTAAACATAATTTAGAATTAACTTCTATTAAGCAAATTGAAAGTTTTAATTTGAAACTAAAGCAATGAAGTATTGCCTCTACCAATGAGCTTTTTATCAATCTTTTTGAAAAAATTATTAAAGATGTATCTTTTTATGAATATATTCAAACTTGTAATAATATCGTTGATAAGATTGATAAAATCGATGGTCTCTTTGATCAAATTAAAAAATTAGCCCAAATTGATAAAACTTTCTTTCTTTCTGATTTCATCAAATATTTAGATATTGTTGAAGCTAGCGGTATTGATGTTAATCGCGATTCGTTACTAGGTGATTTGTCAGGCATAAAACTAATGACCGCTCATAGCGCCAAAGGTTTAGAATTTGAATATGTTTTTATAATTGGTGCTACCAGCAATAATTGAGAAGGTAAAAGAACTGTTAATAAATTGAAATTAATTCCAGAGGTATATAATCTTAAAGACGAAGACGTTGATGCTAGCGAAGAACGCAATCTCTTTTTCGTTTGTCTCACCCGGGCTAAAAAACAATTGTTTGTTACTTTTTACGAAACTCAAGCTGATGGCAAAAGCGTAGTTGAAAGTGCTTTTATCAATGAAATTAAAGACGAATACAAAGAATTTGAAAAACTTAATTTAGAAGAAGCTTTCAAAAATGAAAAAATTCATTTTATGACTTCTAAAACTAAAGAAGCTAGTATCAAAGACAAAGAATTGATAAAAGAACTCTTTACTCAGCACGGCTTATCAGTAACGGCTTTTAATAATTACCTAGAATGTCCTTGAAAATACTTTTATCGCAATCTTTTTCGTTTACCTGAAGTCATGAATAAATCCCTAATCAAAGGTAATGCTATTCACTCAGCCTTAAAAGATTTCTTTAATTCATACAAAACTGAAGGCCGTCCAACTAAAGAATTTTTGCAATTGCGATTTGAATTTTATCTAAATACTTATCCATTGAGCTTAAATGATTACGACCAGCTTCTTTCAGAAGGGGAAGAAATCCTTTCTTCCTATTATGATTTCTATCCTGAATTTCACGAAAATGTTTTAACTGAATTTTCAATTTCTGGTATTAATCTTGATGACAATATTTGTTTGACTGGCAAATTGGATAAAGTGGAAATTTTTAATAACAATCACGTTGCCGTTATTGACTATAAAACCGGCAAGCCTAAAAGTGAAAATGAAATTATGGGTAAAACCCAATCAGGTGATGAGAATTACTACAATCAATTAAAATTCTATGGCTTGTTGCTAAAATACTATCAAAATGGTAAATATATTATGGATAAAGGAGTCATTGATTTTATTGAACCCAATGAAAGTGGTAAGCATATTAAACGTGAGTTTATCATTTCCGAAGACGAAATAAAAGAATTAGAGATTAAAGTCAAAGAAGTCGGCAATGAGATTTTAAATCTTTCTTTCTGAGATAAATACTGTGATGATCCTAAATGTGAATTTTGCCAATTAAGAAAAATGATGAATTAAAATTATGACAAAAAATGAAATCAACAATTTTAAAGGCTATATCTTTGATTTTGATGGTACTATAGCTGATTCTCAAAAACTTCATGCTTTTATAGAAAGTCGTTTAATGAAAACTTTCTATAACATATCTATTGAGCCCCAAAGTATTACTAGTAAATATGCTGGTATTAGTACTCGTAAAGTTTTTAAACAAATTCTTTTAGAAAATACTATTGAAGCTTCAGAGCCTGATCTAGAAAATTTAAATAATTCCAAATGAACTATTCTAAATTCTTTGTCTCCTAGCAAGAATTTAAATAACAATTTTAGTTTTAAAGTTGATTTAATTCCAGGGATTGATAAATTCTTAGAAAGCTTAGCTCAACAAAAAAAGCTTTTAAGTATCGGTACTGCTTCTCAAAAGATTTATGTAAACAATGTTATTGAATACTTTGATTTTGATAAATATTTTTCTAAAGAAAATATTGTTTCTGCCGACGATGTTTTACATGGCAAACCAGCTCCTGATATATTTCTAGAGTGTGCTAAAAGAATAGGGGTAGAGCCAAAAGATTGTATTGTTTTTGGCGATGGTAATTCTGACAATCAATCAGCTATAGCTGCTAATATGAAATTTGTTGGTGTAGTGAACCAGGATTTAATACCAACTTCTGACTATTTCATTAATGATTTTACTGAATTAATTTCTTAATATTTTAGTTGTATATTTCTAAATTATTAGATATAATTTAATTAATATTAAATTAACTATTATGCGTAAAAAAATAATTTTTGTTATCGTTCTCTGTATTTTTTTGTTTCTTGCTTTCTACTACTTAAAGCCTTTTAAGCACAATACTGCTACTTCCACTACTACTATCATATTAGCGATTGGTGGCGACAAAGATAGTCATGGTTGTTTAGTTGGTGCTGGTTATAGCTGATGTCCTAGTGCTAAAGAATGCCAACGTTTATGAGAAGGCACTTGTATTCCTGATTTTATTAAAACTGTCAATTTTGTAGAAACCAAAGATGAAAAAGTAATTTTCTATGAAGATCCTGGTAAACCAGCTATTGCTAGTAAATATATTTTTCATGGCAAATGCAAAGTTAATAATACTTATTGCAATGATCTTGAAATTAAAAGTGGTACTAAAGCCGATATCAAGGGTATTACCCTTGATAATGAGATTTTAATAACTGATATTAAATTCTAACCATGGGTAGACATAAAAAACAAAAACATTCTAACTTCATTTGATGAATTGTTTTTATCATTTTTTGTATATTCTGTTATTTAGCTTGAAAAGATTATGGAAAATTACTATTTCCTAATAATACTATCAAAACTACAACTACCGTTACTGCCAAACTAACTTCAGCAAACTATATTACCAAAACCACTAAAGACGAACAAGACAAATACATTATCAGTATTTCTTATCCATATTTTAATATTGATTTTGTTGATAAAAATATCAAATCTTTTATTGATTTATCAACTACTGATTTTAAAAATGATATTAGAAACTTTGAGATTTTTAATAACAATAAAAATACTTTAGATATTTTCTTTGAACCCTATTTAGTTTCTTCTTCTACTATTAGTCTAAAATTTGTAGTCAGTGTTTATACTGGCGGAGCTCATGGCAATCAAATCATTACTACTAAAAACTTTGATTTATCATCAAAAAGGGAAGTTCAATTAAAAGATTTATTCAAAAATGATAGCTATTTAAATGTTATCTCTCAAAAAGCCATTACTAAATTCACTAATGATAAAATTAGCGATAGTCAATGACTTTTAGATGGCGCTGGTCCAAAATATGATAATTTCAAAGATTTTACCTATAGCACTAATGGTCAATCTTTTGTTTTTCATTTTGATCCCTATCAAATTGCCCCTTATTCTTCTGGCTTATTGACCTTTGAAATTGCCAAAACTGAATTAGCTAATTATTTAAAATAGCAATTTTGATTTTTATTGACAAAATCAAAATTATCTTTTGTAATATACTTAACAAAAACAATAAATTTATATCATGGCTACAACCAACTTAGATCCTCAAAATTTGCCAGCTGATTTTAATGTTGATATGGGTTTAGATTGATATCTAAACGAATTAGTAAAACAAAAACCTGATTTCAATGATTTGGATTCTGAAGTCATTGAACAAATCAAACAAGACTTAAGACCTCGCATTGAAAGTTTTGTAAACATTTCTATTCTCAAAAATGTTCCCGAAGACAAGCTAGAAGAGTTTGAAAAAATATTAGATACTAATAATCCAGTTCAAATTCAAGACTTCTGTTCTAAGAATATTCCTGACCTCAATCAGATTGTTGCCATTGCTTTAGCCAATTTTCGAGATAGCTATTTAGGTGCTGCTTATTAATTATTTAAATTTTTAATATGATAAGAAAACAACGTTTTATGATAAGAAAGTTAACAATAGTTGAAAATCATATTCTCAAATTTTAGCTGATACCCTCAAAGAAGAAATAAAAAGAAAAATTATATAATCACTAATTTAAAAACCAGCATTAAAATGCTGGTTTTTGATTAAAGTAAATTTTTTTTAATTTTTTCCAAATACTTTTGGCAATCATTTCTTTAAATATGGCATTAATACAATGATTGCAATGGTAGTAATTACTACATAGATTATACTTAGTAATGTCAGTTTATCTTGAAAGATTGGCATTGGTTTCAATATTTTGTCTAACGTTCAAAAGAATAATACATGTAATCCAAAAAACGATAATGAATTTCTTCCTAAAAATTCTAAAATCTTTTGACGTTTAATAATTTTAGCAATACTAGTTATTACATATATTCCTGAAAAAGCTAAAATTAATAACGAAATGAAATATATTATTCCATGATTTAAAATCCATTCATTTCTAAATATCTTATCTAATAGTGTTGAATTATAAATTGCTAATGTATTTATTAAAACTGCTACTGTTGCCAATATTTCTGCAATTCATTTATTGATTTTAATGTTTATCAATCCTTGCTTTAAGTAATATCCCAGACTAAAGAAAATTAAATAAAATAGACCACTATCTATTGTCCAAATCAATTTTGGATTGTATAACGTATCCCATTTAATTACAAAGTAGCTTCCTAATACCAATATGATAATTCATTCTAATCACTTTTTATTTATCTTTCTAATTAAATAAAATGTATTTTCTATAAAAAACAATGTTGGTAAAAATCAAAGGGGAATATTGTAAAAAATCTGAGTCCGGGTAGCTTTAAAAAATATTATTATAATGTCTTTCATAGTTTTAAAATCACTTAAAGGCATTTGATAATAAAACTTATAAAATACAATTGAAATAATTGACAGTCCTAAGTAGGGTATTAAAATTGCTTTTGCCTTAGCTTTAAAAAAATCTTTAAAATTAGCAAATTTATTGATATTTAAAAAATACCCTGATAAGAATAAAAATCCAGGCATATTGAAAATATAGGTATATTTTAGAATTGATGGTCCAATAGCCGTATGGCCAAACATTACTAGTATTATCCCAATCCCTTTGGCTATATCTACTCAATATTCTCTTTTTTTAATTTCCATCTTAATTGTTTTAATTGTATTTCTATAGCTTAGCTAATTTTTTGATATAAATCAAGAAAAGCTTTTGCCCTATTGTTCAGTTTGCGTTTTTGTGATATTATATTCTTAATCAAATTAAGCTTTGTGTATGGACATAACTTTCTATGGTGCTAGTAAAGAGGTGACTGGATCTTTAATGCTAGTTCAAACCTCGAAATATAAATTCATCGTTGATTGTGGTTTTTTTCAAGGAGACGATAATGACTATTATCGTAATAAAACTCCTTTTGATTTTAATGTCAAAGATATTGATTTTGTAATACTCACTCATGCTCATATCGATCATTGTGGTAGAATTCCTTTAATGATTAAAAGTGGTTATCGAAATAAAATCTATTCTACTCCAGCTACCAAAGATATTTTGTATTATATCTTGCTTGATGCCGTATTAGTTATGCAAAACAATTGAAAGCGTTATAGAAGACCAGTACTCTATACTCAAAACGAAGTTTTAAAAGCTATTGACCAAGTTGAAACTTATGACTATTATCAAACCTTTAGTCCTAAAGATGGTATTTTTGTA
>Ga0172379_10002906_pt1 | contig 28694 bp, 26 predicted proteins | sample GrowelOW334metaG_FD_119756 | JGI IMG/M metagenome (GOLD analysis project Ga0172379, IMG submission 119756) | Groundwater microbial communities from an aquifer near a municipal landfill in Southern Ontario, Canada - Groundwater well OW334 metaG | ecosystem: Environmental > Aquatic > Deep...
CCAGGATGAACAGGAAGGACGGCAGGAAGGTGAAGTAGGTGGCAACGCAGGCGCCGGCGAAGCCCGCCAGCAGCAAGGCATCCGGCCCGAAGATCGCCTTGCTCCAGGCGCCGACGAAACCGACGAAGGCCACCACCATGATCAGCGGTCCGGGCGTGGTTTCCCCGAGCGCCAGGCCATCGATCATCTGGGTGGCCGTCAGCCAGTGGTAGTGCTCGACCCCGCCCTGATAGACATAGGGCAGCACCGCATAGGCGCCGCCGAAGGTGACCAGGGCGGCCTTGGTGAAGAAGCCGCCCATGTCCGTCAATACCGGATGGCCGAGCAGCAGCATGCCCGCCCCCCACAACACGGCAAAAGCCGCCAGCAACAGCAACAGATGCAGCGTACTGAATCTGGCATGTGCCGGCGCCGGGGTGTCGTCGTCGATCAGCGCCGGGCCATAGGTCTTGTTGCTGGCGCCGTGGCCGCCGCCGACTTTGAACTTGTCCGGGGCGATCTTGCCGCCGATGAAGCCGAGGATCCCGGCGCCGAGGACGATGTAGGGGAAGGGCAGGTGGAGTGCGAATATCGCCAGGAAGGATGCCGCCGCCATGGTCCACAGCAACGGATTCTTGAGGGCTCGCGCGCCGATTCGCCAGGCCGCAAACACCACGATGGCCACCACCGCCGGCTTGATTCCGGCGAACAGTCCTTTGACCAGCAGTAGCTCGCCGAAAGCCAGATAGATGTAGGTCAGGGCCGCCAGAATGAACAGCGAGGGCAGCACGAACAAGATCCCGGCGACGACGCCGCCCCAGGTACGGTGCAATAGCCAACCGATGTAGATGGCCAGTTGCTGGGCCTCCGGGCCCGGCAGTACCATGCAGTAGTTAAGGGCGTGGAGGAAGCGGCGCTCGCCGATCCAGCGGCGTTTTTCCACCAGTTCCTGGTGCATCACGGCAATCTGTCCGGCGGGGCCGCCAAAGCTGATGAAGCCGAGTTTCAGCCAATACCGGAAGGCCTCGGCGAAGGAAGGATGGGGCGGGCGATCTTGCAGCACTGGCGTGGTCATTTCTTATCCTTCGCGGTCGGTTGCCGGGCGGGTGATACGAATGACGCGATCGCTAGATAACTTTCCCTGGGTTGAGAATATTGTTCGGGTCGAAGCTGCGCTTCAACATGCCCATCAGCGCAATCTCGGCTTCATTGCGACACAGTTGCAGATAGGGTTTCTTCTCCAGCCCGACGCCATGCTCGGCGGAAACCGATCCGCCAATTTTCGCCAGCGGCGTGTAGACCACGGCTTCGACCTCGGCACGTGTATCCGCGTTGGTCTCTCCCGGGCATATCGCCAGGTGCAGGTTGCCGTCGCCGAGGTGGCCGAACACCCAGCAGTGGTGTTGCGGCCAGCGCGCCGTGAGTGCGGCGCGGACCTCGGCGATGTAGGCCTCCATTGCCGCGACCGGCAGCGAGACATCGAAAATGATCGGCATGCCGTGGCGCGCCGTCTGCATCACGTCGTCGCGCAGCGCCCAGATCGCGGCGCGCTCACGTTCCGAGCGGGCGATGGCGGCATCGGCGATCAGCTCCAGGTGCAGCGCTCCTTCCAGCGCCGCTTCGAGGCGTGCCGCATCATGCTCCTGATCGGCGCCCAAGGACTCGACCAGCACGTAATAGGCGTGGCCGTGCGGCAAGGGCGGCGTAGACTTGGCCGGCGCGGTCGTCACCAGTTGGTAGAACTCGCGCCACATCGCCTCGAAGGCCGAGAGGCTGCCACCCAGGGTGCTGTCCATATGTTTGAGGAAGGCGGTCAAGCGGTCGAAACTGGCTATGGCGACGAAGGCCACGTTCTGGCTGCGCGGCCGCTCACGCAGGCGCAGCACCAGCCGCGTGATGACGCCGAGGGTGCCTTCCGAACCGATGAACAACTGCTTGAGATCGTAGCCGGCGTTGTTCTTGATCATGCGGTTGAGCGAGGACACCACGCTGCCATCGGCCAGCACCGCTTCGACGCCCAGCACCATGTCGCGCATCATGCCGTAGCGGATCACCCGGTTGCCGCCGGCGTTGGTGGCGGCATTGCCGCCCAGCGTGGCCGAGCCACGCGCGCCGAGGTCGAGAGGAAAGGCCAGGTCCTGCTGTTCCACCGCCTCCTGTAGCGCCTGTAGCGTGACGCCGGCTTGCACCACGGCGACGCGCTGTAGTGGGTCGATTTCCTCGATGACATTCATGCGTTCCAGCGAGAGGATCAAATCCTCCGGCCCGGCGTCGGCTCCATGCACCAGGCCGGTGAGGCCACCCTGGGTGACGACGCGCTGCCGGGTTTCATTGCACAGGTTCAGGATGGCCGCCACCTGTGCCGTGGTCTTCGGCCGCACCAGCAGGCGCGCCTGCAAGGTGTCCGGGCGCAGCATACCGGCCGAGCGGCCCTGCACGTCGCCGTCCTGGAGCAAGCCGTCAGCGCCGACGATGCCGTGCAGCGCAGCGATGAAAGCCTGATTCATGACGGTGACTCTCGCCTCAAGCCGCCCGCGCCGTGCTGGCGGCCGCCAGGGCTTGCTGCAATTCCTGACGTTCCCTGGCCGCGGCGGCGGCATGCGCTACCCGCACATGGCCGTAACCGCGGATCTTTTCCGGCAAGGCGGCGATCTTCAGCGCGACTTCGTGGGTACGGGGCGAGAGGCCGGCGATCAGGGCATCGATGTCGGCTTCATAGTCGCTCAGCAACTGCTGGGCCAGCTTGCGCTCCGCTGAGTGGCGAAACACGTCGCGCCAGGTGCCGCGCCAGTGCTTGTGACTGGCGAGGAAACGGAAGGCCTTCAGCACCCACGGTCCCAATTCCTGCTTGAGCGGCAGGCCGGAGGCCGGATCGATCTTGGCGAATGGCCAGGCCCCGAGATGGAAGTGAAGCACGTAATCCCCTTCGAAATTGCGTTCCAGTTCCGCCTGGAACTCGGCCTTGGAGAACAGCCGCGCCACCTCGAACTCGTCCTTGTGGGCAAGTAGCTTGAAGTAATATTTGGCGACGCTGCGCGTCATTCCGTCGCCCAGGCCGAGCGCCGCTTCCGCCTGCGCCACCCGGTCCACCAGGCTGCGGTATCGCTGGGCATAGGCGGCATCCTGGTAGTCGCCGAGTTCGGCGCTGCGCCGCGACAGCAGATCGGCGAGGGTCTCACGCGGCACGAACTGCACCACGTTGGCGGTGCCGCCGATGCATTTTTCCACTGCGGCGGGATCGTGGGCGGTGCGGCGACCCCACAGGAAGCAGCGGCGATTGAAATCCACCTGCACGCCGTTGAGTTCGATGGCGCGGTCGATCGCCGACCATGACAAGGGGATCATGCCTTTCTGCCAGGCGACGCCGAGCATGAACATGTTGGCGGCGATGGCATCGCCGAGCAGCGCCGTGGCGATGCGGATGGCGTCGACGGCCACCAGGCTTTCGCCTTCGCCGCAGACCTGCTTGAGCCGCCCGAGTAAGGCCGCGGTGTCCATGCGCCAGTCCGGATTGCGGGCGAAATCGGCGGTCGGGACGATGTCGCTGGATACGGCCACGCGGCTGCGTCCGCTCTGGAGTTTCGACAGGGTTTCGTCACCGGCGGTGACGATCATGTCGCAGCCCACCACGGCGTCGGCCTCGCCGGCGGCGATGCGCGTCGCGTGCAGGTCATTCTGATCCGGGGCGAAACGCACATGGGACAGCACCGCGCCGTATTTCTGCGCCAGGCCGGTGACGTCCAGCACCGAGCAGCGCAGGCCGTCGATGTGCGCCGCCATGCCGAGCACCTGGCCGATGGTGACCACGCCGGTGCCGCCGATGCCGGTGACCAGGACGCTGTACTGGCCCGCCGGGCGATTGATTGCGGGCTCGGCTATGTCCGGGAATTCCTCGCTGCTTGCCTGGGGCGCGAATGACTTGCGGGGCTTGCCACCATGCACGGTGACGAAGCTCGGGCAAAAACCCTCGATGCAAGTGAAATCCTTGTTGCAGGAGGACTGGTTGATCTTGCGTTTCCGGCCGAATTCCGTTTCCAGGGGCTCGATCGCCATGCAGTTGGAGACCTTGCCGCAGTCGCCGCAGCCTTCGCAGACGGCCGCATTGATGAACACCCGTTTGTCCGGGTCGGCCCATTTGCCGCGCTTCCTCAGACGCCGCCGTTCGGTGGCGCAGGGCTGGTCGTAGATGATCACCGAGACGCCGGGGAATTCGCGGAAGCGCTTCTGCACCGCTTCCATTTCGCTGCGATGGTAAACCGTCACGCCATGCGGCAGCGGCAGGTGCAAGTTCGCGGGCTGGTACTTGTCCGGGTCGTCGGTGACGACGGCCATTTCATTGACGCCTTCGGCATGGAGTTCCAGGGCAATGCGCGAAACCGTCAGTTCGCCATCCACTGGCTGGCCGCCGGTCATAGAAACGAAACCGTTGAAGAGGATCTTGTAGGTGATCGGCACCTTGGCGGCGATGGCTTGGCGGATGGCGAGGAAGCCGGAGTGGAAATACGTGCCGTCGCCCATGTTGGCGAAGACGTGCCGCTCGTCGGTGAACGGCTGCTGGCCCAGCCACATCGCGCCTTCGCCGCCCATGTGCGAGACGGTGGTGGTCTGCAATGGGTTTTGCAGCATGGCGATGGTATGGCAGCCGATTCCGGCCAGGGCGCGCGAGCCTTCCGGTACCTTGGTCGAACGGTTGTGCGGGCAGCCGGAGCAGAAGCCCGGCAGGCGCATCGGCGACGCGCCGGCTTGTCCTAGGGGGGCCGGCGCCGCCTGTGTCAGGCCGCAATCGGGATGGAGCCGCAGCAGGCTCTCCACCAGGGCACGGGCGACCAGCGGCGGCGCCAGTTCCGCGACGCAGGGGAATACCATGACTCCGCGCTGCGGCGACCATTCGCTGGCGGCGACAAACTTGCCGATCACCTGCGGCGGGTGCCTCAGTCCCAGGTCGTAGAGGATGCTCTTCAACTGGCCTTCGAGCAGTGGCCGCTTCTCCTCCACCACCAGGATGGTCTCCAGCCCGTCGGCGAATTCCCGCACGAAAACCGGGTCGAGGGGCCAGACCATGCCGATCTTGCCGACGCGGATGCCCAGCTCCCTGGAGCGCGCTTCCGTGATGCCGAGTTCGGCGAGTGCCTGTAGGGCGTCCTGGTAGGCCTTGCCGGCGGCGAGTATGCCGAGACGCGCATTCGGCGAGTCTTGGGTGATGCGGTTCAAGCGGTTGGCGCGGCTGTATTCCATCACCGCATGCAGCTTGTGGTGGTAGAGCCGGTCTTCCTGCGGCAAGGGCATGTCGAAGCGGCGGATATGCCAGCCGTTCGGTCCCAGTGCCGGTACCGGCGCGAGTTCCGGTAGGACGATGGCCGGCGCATCCGGTCCGACATAGACCGTGCCACCGCCCTCGACGACATCGTTCACCACCTTCATGCCGACCCAGCAGCCGGAGTAGCGGCTCATGCCGATGCCATGCAGGCCGAAGTCGAGCAGTTCCTGGGTGTTCGACGGATACAACACCGGCATGCCGACGGCGATGAAGATCTGGTCGGAGAAGTTGGCGATGGTGGAAGACTTGGCGCCGTGATCGTCACCGGCCAGCGCCACCACGCCGCCCATCGGGCCGGTGCCGGCACTATTGGCGTGACGCAGCACGTCTCCCGAGCGGTCGACCCCGGGGCCTTTGCCGTACCAGATGCCGAACACGCCGTCGTATTTGGCGCCGGGGAAGGCGCCGACGTATTGCGAGCCCCACAGGGCGGTGGCGGCAAGGTCTTCATTCACCGCCGCGCGGAAATGGATGTGGTGCTGTTTCAATAACGCGTCGACCCGCCACAGCTCCATGTCGTAGCGGCCCAGCGGCGAGCCGCGGTAACCGGAGATGTAGCCGCCGGTATTCCTGCCGGCCGCCGCGTCGCGCAGCCTTTGCTGGATCGGCAGGCGCACCAGCGCCTGGGTGCCGGAGAGATAGATCCAGCCTTCGCGCACCAGATACTTGTCGTCGAGGGAGATGTCGTGATGGCCGGAAGATGGAAGCGGTGCATTCATGTTGATCCTTTGTTGCGCTATTCGAATCTCAAGCGTAGGCATCGCCGACGACGGCCTGGATGCGGGCCATCACTTCCGGCGTCAACTGCGCGGCGATCTCCAGCGCTTTCATGTTCTCGTGCACCTGGGCGATACGCGAAGCCCCGGTGATGACGCTCGACACGTTGGGGTTCTTCAGGCACCAGGCAATCGCCAGTTGCGCGGCGGTGCAGCCGAGTTCCTTTGCCACTTCGCCCAGCTTGACGACGATGTCGTTGCGCGGCCGATCCAGCAACTGTTCCTGCATCCAGGCCATGCTCTTCAGGCTGGCGCGGCTGTCGGCCGGCAGGCCTTTGCCATACTTGCCGGTGAGCAGGCCGGAGGCCAGCGGGCTCCAGGTGGTCAGCCCCAGGCCGATGTCGGGATACAGCCGCGCGTACTCTTGCTCGACGCGCTGGCGGTGAAACAGGTTGTATTGGGGCTGTTCCACCACCGGCTTGTGCAAGTGGTGGCGGTCGGCGATCTGCCAGGCCGCATAGATTTCGGCGGCGCTCCATTCCGAGGTGCCCCAGTACAGCGCTTTGCCGCGCGCGATCATGTCGTGCATGGCATAGACGGTCTCCTCCAGCGGGGTGTGCGGATCGGGGCGATGGCAGTAGACGATGTCGAGGTAATCGAGGCCGAAGCGCTGTAGCGAGCCGTCGATGGCCTGCATCAGGTATTTTCGGTTGAGGGTGTTCTTTTCATTGACGCCTTCGCCGAACTTGGTTTTCAGCCCCCAGAAGAATTTGCTCGACACCACATAGGTCAGGCGATCCCAGCCGAGTTTCTTCAGCGCCGCCCCCATCAGTTCCTCGGAGCGGCCCAGCGCATAGACTTCGGCGTTATCGAAGAAATTCACGCCGTAGTCGCGCGCAGCGCTCATCATCTCCACCGCTGCATTCTCGTCGACCTGGTTGCCGTAAGTGACCCACGACCCAAACGACAGCGCCGACACTTTCAGTCCGCTACGCCCCAATCTGCGGTATTCCATTTCAGCATTACCTTTCGTCGTCGGCGCGCCGGCGACCGCCGACGCGGTCGCAAGCGCGCCGTGTGGTTGCGGTAACCGCCGGTCCGGCCTTCAGCAAGGCGGAGCGGCAGTTGCCCAGGGAATTGCGTCGGACGATCCGGATCGAGGTTTCGTCGCGGGAGGCTTGCCGCTCACCGGGGGGCGCTAACGTTGCGCGCCGTCTTGCGGATCGCCCATGCGGCTACTTCACCAGTTTCCAGTCGCCGTTCTCGACGCGGGCCATGACCACGGCGCGGCCGTCGAAGCCGTTGTGATCCTTGGCGCTCATCGAATACACGCCGTGGCTGGCGGGCAATTCCTTCACCGCTTCCAGGGCGTCGCGCAGGGCCAGGCGAAACTCCGGCGTGCCGGCTTTGGCCTTCTTCAGCGCCTCCGGAACCGCCCGCGTCAGCAGCAGATAGGCGTCCCAGGCATGGGCGCCGAAAGTGGAGCGGCTGTTGACGCCGTGCGCGCCTTCATACAGCTTGATATATTCCAGCGCCGGCTTCTTCGACGGGTGGCTGTCCGGCAGTTGCTCCGCCAGCAGCATCGGGCCGACCGGGAATATGGTGCCTTCGACCGCCTTGCCGCCGACGCGCAGAAAATCGCGATTGGCGATGCCATGGGTCTGGTAGTACTTCCCCTTATAGCCGCGCTCCACCAAGGTTGCCTGCGGCAGCACCGCCGGCGTGCCGGAACCGGCGATCAGGACCGCGTCCGGATTGGCGGCGAGTATCTTCAGCGCCTGGCCGGTGACCGAGGTGTCGTTGCGTTGATAACTTTCGGTCGCGGTCAACTTGATGCCTTTCGGTTCCGCCGCGGCCTGGAAAGCCTTCAGCCAGAGCTGGCCGTATGGATCGGCATAACCGATGAAGCCGACCGTTTTCACGCCGTTCGCAGCCATGTGGTTAACGATGGCCGCCGCCATAACGCCGAAGCCCTGCGGCGTAACGAAGATCCAGGCGCGTTTGTCTTCGCCCGGCCCCACCGGCGCCATGGCGATCTGCGGCGTCTTGGTTTCCACGGCAACTTCCAGGATGGCCATCGAGGTCGGCGTGGCGGTGGCGGCGATCAGCACATCGACCTTGTCTTCGGCGGTCATCTTGCGGGCGTTCTTGACCGCCGTGGTGGTATCGGTGGCATCGTCGAGGACGATATAACGCACTTTTTCGCCGGCGATGGTCGACGGCAGCAGCGCGAATGAGTTCTTCTCCGGAATGCCCAGCGATGCCGCCGGGCCGGTGGCCGAAACGCTGACGCCAACGGTGATGTCGGCCAGGGCGGGCGCGGCCAGGGCGCAAAACGTCAGGGCCGCGAGTGTGGCAATCGTTGTTCTGCTCTTCATGGTGATTCCTCCTCGTTGTTGTGTCCGGTATCTTAGCGCGAAACCAAGCTGAATTCACCGGTTTGAGCGACGCGAGCAGAGGCTGCCCGGTCTATGGCTCGCTGCGATCACGTTCTAGGGTGACCCCGCGAGCGGTGGCGGAACTCCCAGCCGGTCCAACCGTGGCGACTTGGCGGTTAGGCGGCTAGGCGACTTCGATCCGCTGACCCGACGCAGCGTCGAACCAGTGAACTTCTCGGGCGGCAAACCTGAGTCCCAGTCGTCCTTGCGCCGTCGCCCCTGCTGCAAGCCGTGCTACCACGAGTTGAGCGCCGACGTGGCCGTGGACCAACGTATCGGCCCCCAACGGCTCGATCAGGGTCACATCGAGGAACAGCGCTGCATCGCCATCGGCGCAAGGCTCCAGATGCTCGGGCCGTAGTCCGACAAACACTTCCCGGCCGCGCACCACAGCCGGGCTGTCCGGCAGCCTGACTTCGCCGTCGGTATCGACCTGGAGCGACGTGCCATCCTCGCTCACCCGACCGCGCACCAGATTCATCGGCGGCGAGCCGATAAAACTCGCGACGAAGGTCGTGGCCGGTCGTGCATACACGTCGAGCGGTGCGCCGATTTGCTCGGCGCGTCCGGCGTTGATCACGATCATGCGCTGCGCCAGGGTCATCGCCTCGACCTGGTCGTGCGTCACGTAGAGACTGGTGGTTCCGAGGCGTTTGTGCAGTGCCTGGAGTTCGGCGCGCATCTGCACGCGCAGCTTGGCGTCCAGGTTGGAGAGCGGTTCGTCGAACAGGAATACCGCCGGTTCGCGCACGATGGCGCGGCCCATGGCGACGCGCTGGCGCTGGCCGCCGGAAAGCTCGCGCGGCTTGCGATCGAGATACGGGCCGAGTTCCAGGATCTCGGCCGTCCGCGCCACGTGTGCCTTGATGTCGTCCGGGGGCATGCGGCGTATCTTGAGGCCATAGGCCATGTTCTCGCGTACCGACATGTGGGGATAGAGCGCGTAGTTCTGAAACACCATCGCGATGTTGCGGTCCTTGGGTTCGAGGTCATTCACCACCCGCTCGCCGATCGAGATTTCGCCGGAGGTGATCGTCTCCAGTCCGGCCACCATGCGCAGCAGCGTCGACTTGCCGCAGCCGGAGGGCCCGACCATCACGACGAACTCGCCGTCGCCGATGTCGACGTCGACGCCTTTGATGACTTCGACGCCACCGAAGGACTTATAAACATTGCGGATCGATACGCTGGCCATTATTGCTTTCTCATTTTTCGGTTTCGACGAGTCCCTTGACGAACCACTTCTGCATCAGCACCACCACCAGCGCCGGTGGGAGCATGGCCAGCATGGCCGTGGCCATCACCAACTGCCACTCATTGGCCGCCTCGCCGCCGACGATCATGCGCTTGATGCCGATCACCACCGTGTACATGGACTCCTCGCTGGTGATGAGCAGCGGCCACAGGTATTGGTTCCAGCCGTAGATGAACTGGATGACGAAGAGCGCCGCCATGGTGGTCTTGGACAGCGGCACCACGACGTCCCAGAAGAAGCGCATCGGCCCGGCGCCGTCGATGCGCGCCGCCTCGGCCAGCTCGTCCGGTATGGTCATGAAGAACTGGCGGAACAGGAAGGTGGCGGTCGCCGAGGCGATCAGCGGCAGCGTCAGGCCGGCATAGGTATTCAGCAGGCCGAGGTCGGCCATCACCTTGAAGGTCGGGATGATGCGCACCTCGACCGGCAACATCAGGGTGACGAAGATCATCCAGAAAAAGAAATTGCGCAACGGGAAGCGAAAATAGACGATGGCGAACGACGAGAGTATGGAAATGCTGATCTTGCCGAGCGGCACCGCCAGGGCCATCACGGTGCTGTTGATGAGCATGTCCATTACCGCCGCCTTCGATCCCGTGGTCGACCCCGCGAAGAGCACCTGTGAATAGTTCTCGATGAAATGGCTGCCCGGCAGCAACGGCATCGGCACTGTCATGACCTCTTCAAGCGACAGCGTGGACGCCACGAAGGTCACGTAGAGCGGGAAGGCGATCATCAGCGCGCCGATGATCAGGACGGCGTGCGTGACGAAGTCGAGCAGCGGCCTTTTCTCTACCATGGGGTGCCCATCAGTATTGCACCTTGCGTTCGATGAATTTGAACTGTATTGCCGTCAGCGCGATGACGATGATCATGAGGATCACCGATTGCGCCGACGAGCCGCCGATGTCGGCCGATTTCACCCCGTCATGGTAAACCTTGTAGACGAGTATCTGCGTGGCTTGCGCCGGCCCGCCCTGCGTGGTGGAATCGATCACGCCGAAGGTGTCGAAGAACGCATAGACGATGTTCACCACCAGCAGGAAGAAGGCGGTGGGAGAAAGGAGGGGTAGCACGATGGTCCAGAAGCGCCGTGCCGGCCCCGCGCCGTCGATCGCCGCCGCCTCGATGAGGGATTTGGGGATCGACTGTAGCCCAGCCAGGAAGAACAGGAAGTTGTAGCTGATCTGCTTCCACACCGAGGCGATGACGATCAGCAGCATCGCCTGGTCGCCGTTGATGATCCAGTTCCAGTTGACGCCAAGGCCCTTCAGTACGAACGTGATGATGCCGATCGACGGCGCAAACAGGAAGGCCCACAGCACTCCGGCGACGGCCGCCGCCACCGCGTAAGGCCAGATCAGGACGGTCTTGTAGACCAGCGCGCCACGCACCGCCCGGTCGGCCATGGTGGCGAGGAGCAGCGAGATGCCGATGCCCAGGCCGGCCACGGCCACGCTGAACACCGCCGTCGTCTTGAAGGACTCGAGGTAGTGCGGATCGGCGAACAGCGACGTGAAGTTGTCGAACCAGACGAATTCGCTGTGCAGGCCGAAGGCGTCCTGCAACTGGAAGGAATACCAGACCGCCTGGCCCGCCGGCCAGAAGAAGAACACCACCGTGATGGCGAGCTGCGGCGCCAGCAGCACATAGGGCAGCCACGCCGAGCGGAAGACTACGCGCTTTTCCATTCCGTTCGGCGTTCCCGCTTTACCAAGTCTACTTGTTCGCCGCCTGGAACTTGCGCAGGATCTCGTTGCCCCGCTTGACCGCATCGTTCAAAGCGGTCTGGGCGTCCTTCTTGCCCGCGAACACGGCTTCCATTTCTTCCTCGATCACCTCGCGTCCCTGCACGAAATTGCCGAATCGCAGGCCTTTGGAGTTCTCTGTCGGCGTATTCAAGGTTAACTGCTTGACCGCCGTGTCCCGTCCGGGGTTCTTGTCATAGAACCCTGAACTGCGCGTCAACTCGTAAGCGGCCTTGGTGATCGGCACGTAGCCCGTGGTGGTGTGCCATTCCATCTGGATCTCCGGCTTGGAGAGGAAGGACAGGAACTTCGCCACGCCCTTGTACTCGGCCGGCTTCTTGCCGCCCATGACCCACACCGAAGCGCCGCCGATGATCGAGTTCTGCGGCGCGCCCTTCACATCGTCGTGGTATGGCAGGAAGCTCAGCTCCCAGTCCGTCTTGCCCGCCTTGATGGTGCCTGCCAGCGCACCAGCACTGATGGTCGCCATCGCGCATTCCCCCGATTGGAACTTGGAATCCGCCTGGTTGGTGCGCCCGGCGTATGTGAACAGGCCTTTCTTCACCATGTCGCCGAGCATTGCCACATGGCGCACGTGCAGCGGCGAGTTGATCTTGAACTCGGTGTCGAAGCCGCCCATGCCGTTCTGCTTGGTGCCGATCGGCACGTTATGCCAGGCGCTGAAGTTCTCGATGTGCACCCAGGACGGCCAGCCCGACGTATAAACGCATTCCTGCCCGGCAGCCTTCAGTTTCTCGGCAACGGCGATCAACTCCTTCCAGGTCTTGGGCGGTACCGCCGGCAGGCCGGCCGCCTTGAACTTGTTCCGGTCTATGTAAAAAAGCGCGGTCGAGCTGTTGAAGGGGAAGGACAGCATATTGCCCTGGATGTCCGAGTAATAGCCCGCCACGGTAGGCAGGTAGGCCTTCGGATCGAACGGCTCCTTGGCGTCCGCCATCACCTTGGCCACCGGCACGATCGCACCCTTGGCCGCCATCATGGTCGCGGTGCCGACTTCGAACACCTGCAACAGGTGTGGCGCGTTGCCGGCGCGGAAAGCCGCAATCGCTCCGGTCATCGACTCGGGGTAGGAGCCCTTGTATACGGCCACGACCTTGTATTCCTTCTGGCTGTCGTTGAACTTGGTCGCCAGCCCATTGAGCGCCTCGCCGAGAGCGCCGCCCATCGAATGCCACCACTGGATCTCAGTTTGGGCAACGGCAGCGGTCGCCTGCAACAATCCAGCGGCGAGCAGTGCGGATGCCAATGTCTTCATTCCCATCTTCATTGCAATCTCCTCGATCGGTTAAGTACAAGGTAATATCGACAAATCAAATACCATAATAGCAGATCAAAATGACTTCGCGATTACAGGCATTCGCGCCGCTGGGTGGCCGCCGGCTGAAACCGACCGCGAATCTTGTTGCCAAATGCACTCCGTATTGACGGACCCCGTGCAATCTCGTGCGCCGCTTCGGCGCAGCGTCATAGAAAGCTTGGATGCGGGGTGGGTGGGCTTTCGCCAGGCACAAAAAAACAAGGCTGCATTCCTGCAGCCTTGTTCGGCACGAGCGGCGGTCTGTTTGACCGCGATTGCTTATTTCTTCTTGGCCGCAGCTTTCTTCTTGCCGCCAACAGCTGCCTTGAAACCAGCGCCTGCCTTGAATTTGGGTACCGTGGTCGCCGCGATCTTGAGTTCCTTGCCGGTCTGCGGATTGCGTCCGACGCGGGCTGCGCGCTTGGATGAACTGAAGGTGCCGAAACCGATCAAGGTCACGCTATCGCCCTTGGCCACGGCCTTGGTGACGGCGCCGACGATGGCGTCCAGAACCTTGCCGGCAGCTGCTTTGGAAACGTCGGCTTCTTTGGCGGCAGCATCAATGAGTTCAGATTTGTTCATGAGTTCCCCTTTAGTTGATGTAGATAGAATGGCAGAAAGATTGTAACGCTTTTAGGCCAGTGCAACACCGGCTGGAGCGGTTGTTGATGAAAATTTCTTTGGCGCCGCCGCCGCGTGGACAAGCCCCAACAGCTTGCGGCGCCGTCCTTCGATTGCCAGGATTCGGCCGGACGCCCCTGAGTCGGGGTGCCGACCCTGCAACATCAGACATATAGGTACCTACCTCAGTGTCGTCCATTCTTGCCCGGACAAGGCCCCGAGTCTGGCGCCTAAAGTTTGATTTCAGGGAGTTTTTGGCTTCATTTTCGATCCATGAAGCGCCGCGTGTCGGAACAGAATGACCAGCAATCGATGGCACAAGCAGCCATTGCCCAAACGACGTGTGGAAGGAGTGACGCGTATGTGGACAGACCCGCTGGCCGTATTTCCGTTGCCCCAGCTCGCTGGAAGCGAAGCATTGGACCACAAACAATTGTCCTTCGACAGCAAGAAGGATCTGGACCTGGCAATCGAAACCGCATTGCGCTATGGGTGGAAGCTGCTCAATCGCTCCTACTCGAGTGAAAGGGGGCACGGGGCTGCTCTGGTACGTTCCCGGATGAGCAAGGCGGCCTGATACCGACAACGCTGCGGCAAAATCGGGCGGACTCGACGCCTGGCTGGCCGGCGCGCGCTCCTTCAACACAGCTTAGAGTCCAAGGGATTTCGCCGGCAGGCCCATCGCCAGTCCGAGCAGTTGCGTATACAGCAGGGTGCGAATCGACGGGTCGGGGCTGTCCGCCCGAGCCCCGTCGAAACGCAGATGGCAGTGGGGGCAAGCCGTGCACATGACTTCGGCACCGGAGGCCAGGGCATCGGAAATCTTGGCCCGGGTGATGTTCTCTGAGAGTGGGGCGTTCGCCTGGTGTAGCGGATCGCCGCAGCAGTCCAGCCGCCGGGGCCAGTCGACCGGGGTGGCGCCGGTCAAACCGATCAGGGTTTCGAAAATTGTCGGCGCCAGTGGGTTGTCAAATCCTGCCACGTTGCTGGGACGCAGCGCATGGCAGCCATATTGGGCGGCGACACGCAGGCCCGTGCGCGGGGCGCGGACCGCGGCGCCAAGCGCGTCGACGCCGATCACCCGCGCCAGCACCGGCAGCACGTGTTCGACCTTGGTCTTCCCCGACCAGGCGAGGCCCTCGGCGGCCAGCGCCTGCGCTACGCGCGAGTGCAGTGCCGCATCCTCGCCGAGAAACCGTATCGCGTGGCGCAGGGTGCCGAAGCAGCAGGTGCACGGCGTCACCACGTCGAGGCCGGCGCGCTCGGCCAGGGCCAGGTTGCGCGCCGCAGCCACCACGAAGGCATCGCGGCTGACATTGCGGGCGGGATAGCCACAGCAGTTGAAGTCCAGATCGACCAGCGCGACGCCGAGATGCTCCAACACGGCGCGCGTCGACGCTTCATAGGCCGGGAGTTGGGACGGGATCTTGCAGCCCAGGAACAGCGCGTATTTCACGTCGGCGCACTCCCGCTTCGGACGGTGCCCAAACGGCGCATTCCCAGCGCGCGCAACTCGAGCATGATGTCGGCGACGCGTATGCCTTCCGGGCAATGCTCCTGGCACTGGTAGCAGATGGCGCAATCCCAGACCATGCGCGAACCGAGAGTCAGGTCACGCAAGCCCAGGCGCAGCAGGTTCATCACCTTCTGCGGCGTCAGGTCGACGCCTTGTTCGGGGCTGGTGCTGTGCGCCACCACCGGGCAGACATTGGTGCAGGTCTGGCACTGGACGCAGCGCGAGAAGCTGAGCCAGTCGGTAGAGAGCGGCGCGTAACAGGCGTCCGGGTCGGCAACACCGTGTTGCCAGGACGGTGAATTCGGCTCCAGGGACTCGGCCCACGCCAGGGCGGGCCGTGCCTGCACCCGCTGCGCCGGCGCCGGCAGGCCGGCGGCGACGAGGTCGCCACGTCCGGCCGGCCACAGGTCTGCCAGGTCCAGCCCCACCGGGCACTGGCTGGTGCAGCGCCCGCAATCGGTGCACAGGAAGGCGCCTTCGGCGACCAGACGGCTTTCGCCGTCGTGGCCGGACCGCAGCAGGCAACCGTCGGCCAGCGCACCCGTGGCGATGAGCTTGTGCGACGGCAGGAGATACGGATTGCCCAGATAGCGTGCCAGCGGGGCGACCGAACAATGCGCATCGCAGATTCCGCAGCGCACGCAGGCGTCCACCGCCAGTGCCCGGCGCGATGCACGAGCGGCAATGGAAGACTCCCGATTTGGCGACGCGCCATTGACCAACAGGCTGACCGGGGCGGCCAGCACGTGGTAGAAGCGGGTGACCGGCAGGGTCGCCAGACCGAGGAAGCAGGCCAGCACATGAAGATAGAGCAGCCAGGTGTCCGCATCTGCCGCGTCGAGTCGCCCCGCCAACGGCGCCAGGGCTCGGGCCACCGGGTAGGAAACGAAGGCGGACGCCGGATTGGCGTGGCAGGACGCGCAGTCATCCTCATGCATTTCGCGCCCTTTCGCCATCACCTCCGCGGCGATCGGCTCCTTCAGGTCGTCGAACGCCACGCCGAACTCGCTGGCCCAGACGGCGCGCAGCGGCTTGAGTTCGGTCGGATCGGCGGTGCCGCTGGATTGCCTGGCCATGCGGTAAAAGGCCTGCGGCGAAGCGATCTTGTTGGCTTCCAGCAGGAATCCCGTCGCCATGACGAACCCCAGCAGCGCCAGGAAGGCCGCGGCCATGGGACGACGTACCGACACCAGGCCGGTGCGCCGGCGCGAGCGCCAGCGCCCGAAAAGCAATAGCGCCACGCCAACTACCACCATCGTTCCGAAGAGGTTGCGCAGGAAGAGGTGGGGTGCTCGGGTGGACTCGTAGCCGGGAAACAGCTTCACGGTCACTACCGCGGCGAGAGCGTGCATCAACAGCAGCAGCATGAATCCCGCGACGATGAGCAGGTGGCCCAGCCAGCGCAGCTTGGCGTTGGCGTACAACCGGCGCTGGAGCAGCACGTCGAGGACGAGGGCGCCGAAGAAGTGAACTACCCTGCCACCGAACAACGCCGCAACGACGCCCCGAAACAGCGCTCCCAGCCGCTGCGACAGCGTGATCAGTTGCGTGTCCGGACCGATGCGGATGCGGAACCACCCCGAGATGCGCCACAACAGGCCCGCAACGCAGATCGCCAGGGCGGCGTAGAGGGTCGTCTGGAAGAGCGCGGCTGACATGCTTCTATCCCGCCGCGCTGGCGCCGAGTTGCAGCGCGACCTGCTCCGTCGCCGCCCATGCCGTGGCGATTGACAGCCCTGACCCGCACTTGGCGCGCATCCAGTCCTGGTCGGCGAGGATAGCGCCGACGGCGAACAGCCGAGTCCAGGCGGGCTTCCCGCCTGCTTCCAGCGGCCGCCACGCCGCGTCTGTGCGCAGCCCGGCGCGGTTGATGGCATGGCCCGCCGGATCCAGAAAGTCGCGCTGGTGCCACGCCTCGCGCGAAGCCGGTTGATGCACGGGCAAACCGAGAATACTCTCGCGGACACCGCCCCGATCGGCGGTGAGGCCGCGGCCGCTGAATCGCCCCGTGGCCAGCACCACCGCGCGGGCGGTCACGCGCTCGCCGCCTGGAACGCCTTCGAGTTCCAGCATCGCCATTCCCGTGTCGCCATCGAACGCCAGCGATCGCACGCTGGCCTGGTGGCGTCGCCGCACGCCGCGGGCCGCCACGACCGCCTCCAGCGCCCCCAGCAGCCGCAGCCCGGGGACCGAGGTCGGCATGGTCGGAATCTCGAACACCGGCACGCCCAGTTCCGCCTCGAACGCAGCGTGGACTTCGCGCGAGCGCCCCAATCCCAGGATCGCCGGAAATCCGACCGCGCGCGCCTCACCCAGCAGCGGCTTGACGCGGGCTAGCGTTCGCTCGCGGATTTCTGCGCATTCCAAGGCGCGGGCGAGATGGGCGGCGTACAGTTCAGGTACGTCCTCTCGCCCGGGAAACTCGATTCTGTGGTGGCGCAATTGCGGCCAGCGATCGGCGAGCATCGCCGCGATCTGGCGCGCGCTGAACTCACGCAGACCGCGGAAGTCCACCAGCAGGCAGGGCGGGCGGTCATCCGCCGCCAGCATGTTGGCGCCGGCGACCATGGTCAACGGTACGCCGAAGGTCGTCTTGACGGTCCCGATCGACGTGAGCACGTGGCGGTTTTGGTCGCCCAGCGGGGCGTAAGCCAGACCCGCGGAGGTCAGCGCCGCGACGAAAGATTCGAACGCAGTGCGAATCGAGACCGGGTCGATCCGTGCCAGCGGGTGATCGGGCTCCCCGCGCGCGAGTGCCGCCAGAGCGGCGTAGGGCGATTGCCACAGGCGGCCCTCGGCCACTGGGTGCACAGCCAGGAGATCGAGCAGTCCGCTGGCGAACAGGATGCCGCCGCCGCTGCCGATCTGGATACATGACAGGCCCCGCTCCGCGGCAAACAGGGCGGCCGCCATGCCAGCCATGCCGGCGCCGATCACGGCGACATCGTAACTGTCCCGCCGTACGCCGGTCATGGCGGCATCTCGCCCACTGCATCGACGGCCTGGATGGCAGGCGTCCCGGCGGCAGGCAACTCCTCGCCGAACAGGCCGCAGTGGAGCGCCTCCATCAATTCGGCCTGGGCGAGCTGCTCGCCCCACAGCACCGCGTGCTGGCCGCGCCAGCGTTCGCCGAAGAAGTCGACAATCTCGGCGAGGCCGCGCCGCGCCTGGAAATCGCCGCGCTGATAGAGGTGGGCCACGCTGCGCACGGCGCAGAATCCCCCCTGGCAGGCACCCTTGCCGACCCGGCTGCGCAAGCCGATGTCGGTCAGTGTCGGGGTTTCGCCTGCCGAACACAGCGCGGCGTAGATGGCATCGACAGCACTGCCCGGCACCATCTCGCATTCGCACAGAAGAGTGTCGTCCGGCCGGCGGGATCGCATCCACTCGTGCGGCGAGCGGCCGGGCGTGGTCCACGCGCACTCCGGGGCCGCTGGCAAGGGCGTCGTCGCGGTGAGACAGGGGCGCGTCACGCCGAGGCGCCGGCAGACCAGATCCGCGGCGCGTTCGGCCATCAGCCGGCAGGTGGTGAGTTTGCCGCCGGTGATGGTGGCGAGGTTGTCCAGCCCCTGATCCTCGTGGTCGAACAGGGCGAAGCCGCGGGACACGGCGCGGCTGTCCGCCGCCGCGCCTGTGGAGCCCAGTAGCGGGCGTACGCCGGCGTAGGCGCGGATGAAACGCATCGTCGCCAGCGCCGGCAGCATCCGCGCGGCCTCGTCGACGATCAGGTCGGCATCGGCCGTCGTGGCGTGAACCTCATCCAGGGTGTCCACCTGCGTCGACGTTGTGCCGACGATGGAGACCGTGCCGCCCGGCATCATGATGTCGGCGTTGCCGGGCCGCCGCAGCCGGTTTATCACGCGGTTGGCCAGGCGCGTGTGGGTGACCAGCAGGGTGCCCTTGGCAAAGGTCATGGCGATCGACGCTCCGGCCAGCAGCGCCACTTCCCGCGCCCACGCGCCGGCCGCGTTCACCACCTGGGCGGCCTCGATGCGCACTTCCTTGCCATCGCCCTGGGATTGAACCGTCACCGCGCGGATCAGCCGTCCCTCGCGCTCGAAGCTCACGACGCGGCTGCGCCGCATCAGCCGCGCACCCAGGCGTTGTGCCTGCGCCATGCTTTCCAGGGAGAGCTGGAACGGGTCGATCGCCGCGTCGGGTACCTCGAACACCGCAATGGCACGTTCCGAGAGGGCCGGCTCCAGGGCGCGGGCAACCGCAACGTCCACCGCGCATGAGCTGATGCCGGCTCGAGCGCAATGCAATGGAAAGTCCGCGATATAGCGTTCGTCGTCTCCTTGCACCGCGACGAAATAGCCGCCGGTGTCCTGGATGGTGTGTGCGGCCATGCGCTTGAGAATATCGCCCTCGGCGCGGCACTCCATTGCCGCTTCGCGGTCGCCGGCGACATAGCGGGCGCCGCTATGGAGCAGGCCATGATTGCGCCCCGAGGCGCCGGCGTTGATATCCTCTTTCTCGACCAGGATGCAGTCGACGCCGCGCAACGCCAGATCACGTGCCAGCGCCGTGCCGGTGACGCCTCCGCCGATGATCAGGACCTGGGTCTGGATGAGGGATGGGAAATTCAAATCTGCCCCTTTTCGCACGTCTGACGACCTTCGACGGGCCCGTGGCACAGCGACGGTGTGAGGTTTCGCGAAACCACCTGCACGACTCAAGCATAGTCTCGAACGGCGTCCCGGCATTGATGCAAGTCAAACGCTCCCGGCTGGTCGTCTGGCCGCATAGCGCGGCGGAATGCCCCCGAAATTACCGGCCTGAACAGCCCGCGTACCGAACCAAATTCGAAATTGGCACTCTTAGGCCTAGAGTGCTAAAATTTGTCCAGGAGGTAACCAATGAGCAACGCTTTGTCGATTCATCACTTTGCCCTGCCCACCACGGCTGGCAGCATCGAGACTTACATCCAGGTTGCGAACCGCATGCCTATCCTTTCCGAACAGGAGGAAAAGGACTTGGCGCGGCGCTTCCGTAACGAGGATGACCTTGATGCCGCGCGTCAATTGGTCTTGTCGCATCTGCGCCTGGTCGTGTCGATTGCCCGTGGCTACTTGGGCTACGGCTTGCCGCACGCCGACCTGATACAGGAAGGGAATATCGGCCTGATGAAGGCGGTCAAGCGCTTCGACCCGGAGCGCGGCGTGCGCCTCGTCTCGTTCGCCCTGCACTGGATCAAGGCCGAAATCCACGAATACGTATTGAAGAACTGGCGCCTGGTGAAGATTGCCACCACCAAGGCACAACGCAAGCTGTTCTTCAACCTGCGCAGCCTGAAAAAAGGCTTGACTACCCTCAGTCCGGATGAGGTCAGGGCGATGGCCAAGCAACTCGGGGTCAAGCCCGAGGAAGTCGTCGAGATGGAGACGCGTCTTTCCGGTCAGGATGTCGCCCTGGAGCCCATGGTCGACGACGACGAGGATCGCTATGCGCCGATTGCCTACCTCCCTGCGCAAGCCAGCAGCGAACCATTGGCCATGCTGGAACGCAAGGAATACGACCATCTCCAGGGCGCCGGCTTGAGCGATGCCCTGGCGGAACTGGACGAGCGTAGCCGGGACATCGTGGTGCGACGCTGGCTGGCCGAAGAGGGCGAAGCCCAGACGCTGCATGAACTGGCTGCGCAATATGGGGTATCCGCGGAGCGGATTCGCCAGATCGAGGTCAAGGCGTTGCAGAAGATGCGCCTGGCGCTGACTTCTCACTAAACCACGCCGCGATATCCCGCGCCACTTATGGCCGCCTGCCGGGCGGCCATTTACTTTCCGGCCAATAGCACCTTGATGTCGGCCGCGATTTTCTCCGGTGCTTCGCCGTGTTTCACAAAGAGACGCAAACGGCCCTGCGGGTCATAGATGTAGCTGTTGGCGCTGTGGTCCACCGTATAGGTATTGGCCGAACTGCCCGCCTGCTTCTGGTAGAAAACCTTGAATTCCAGCGCCGTCGCCGCGGTGGCGGCCAGGTCCGTGCGAAGTCCGATGAACGACGGGTGGAATGGAGGCACATAAGCCGCGAGAAGTTCCTGGCTATCGCGCTCCGGATCGATCGTAACGAACAGCACCTGCACTTTCTGGCCGTCGTTTCCCAGCAGTCTCAAGACTTCGGTCATGGCGGACAGTGTCGTCGGGCAGACATCCGGACATTGCGTGTAGCCGAAGAAAATCACCACCGCCTGGCCCTTGAAATCGGCCAGCCGACGCGCCTGACCGTTATGGTCGGTCAGCGGCGAGGGAAACTCGCGGCCGAATTCGGCGCCGGTTATGTCGGTGCTGTTGAAGTGTGTCGGCTGGCTACAGCCCAGCAGCAGGAAGACGGAAAACAGCGCGATCAGACGGTCCACGGCAGGTACTCGATTCACAGGAAATGGTCGCCCAACAGGGCGGAGAACAGGGCTGACAGATAGAAGATCGAATACCTGAAGGTCTTGCGCGCGGCCAGGTCGCTATATTCCTGCCATAGCAGCCAGGCATAGGCGAGAAACAGCGCGTCCAGGACCAGTGCCACCGCCAGGTAAACCCAGCCGCTCATGCCGATGATGAATGGCATCAGCGTGACCGCCGTGAGCAACCAAGTGTACAGGAAGATATGCAGGCGGGTGAATTGCGAGCCGTGGGTCACGGGTAGCATCGGGACTCCCGCCGCCGCGTACTCGCGTGTCCGATACAGCGCCAGCGCCCAGAAGTGCGGCGGTGTCCAGGCGTAAATGATCAGCACCAGCAACCATGCCTGACCGGGCACCTCGTTGGCCACCGCAGCCCAGCCCAGAGCCGGCGGCATAGCGCCGGACAGGCCGCCGATGACGATGTTTTGCGGTGTCAGCGGTTTCAGGACCACCGTATAGACGATGGCATAGCCGACGAAAGTCGCCAGCGTCAACCAGGCCGTGAGCGGATTGACCCAGTAGAGCAAGACGGCCAGGCCCAGGCCGCACAAGGCCAGCGACCAGAGCAGAGTGGCGCGCGCAGTGAGGGCGCCGCGTGGCAGCGGCCGTGCGCGCGTACGTGCCATCTTGCGGTCGATATTCTGTTCGATCAGGCAATTCAGGGCGGCGGCGGCACCGGCAACCAGGGCGATACCCACGGTTGCCGCGGCCAGGACGCCGGGCATCGCCAGACTGCCGGGGGCCAGCAGCATGCCGATGAAGGCGCAGAAGACGATCAGGGCAACCACCCGCGGCTTGGTCAGGGCCAGAAAATCGCCGGCCTGCCGCCGCAACGTCGCGATGATCGGGGGTGGCGAATTCACTTCCATGATGGGGTCGGAGTGCATAACACGTCATTGTCTCTTTTCTTCGCGGTCTGCCAGCACTCTATGCTTCAGCCGATGCGCGATACTTTCAGGAGGCGCACCAGATCCTTGAGCATGCCTTTGGGGTCCGATTCGTCGTTATAGCGCAATACCAGGTTGCCGAGCGGGTCGATCAGGTAGATATGTTCGCCAGTTTCGCGGCCTACCGGCAAGGCGGACAACCAGCCGGGATCAGCCAGACGCGCCACCTTCAGGCCCGGATGCTCGGCCAGCAATTCCGCTTCCGGAGTGCCTTCGCCGGTCACCAGCCAGAGGCGCTCGACGCGCATCATATTCTCGTTCTGGGCGGTGCGCACCTGCCGCATGTAATACAGCTTCAGGCGGCAACGCGCATCGCAGGCGGCGGGCTGGACGGTCAACAGCAACCACTTGCCGCGCAGGCTGTCGAACGGCAACCGGCGGCCCGAGTCCTCTTGCAGCATGGTGGCCGGCAAGGGACGGGTTTCCAGCAATTCGCCGTGGTTCATGTGCTGCGCCGGCCGCCACCACAGATAAGTCCCATAGGACCCGGCAAGTGTCAGCAGGCCCAAGACGAATAGCCACAACAGCGGGTTCTTGCCGTTAAGCGACATCGGGAGCCTTTCTTCGAAAAAGGTGACGCAACCAGAAAATGAGTGTGACCACGGACAAGCCGAACCACTGTAGCGCGTAGCCGAAATTGCGTTCCGACCCGGCATCGGGGCGGACCCACGCCCGTACCAGGCTATCGTCGACGGCGTCGGTCTGGTATAGGATCATCGGCTGCAACTTGAGTTTCGACCAGGCCGCGTAACGTTCCACGGTGATATTTTCCCAGATCCTGCCTTCGCGATAGGTGGCGCTCAATTCCTTGAAGCGGTCCGGCGACGAGCGCAGGAAACCGTGGACATGGACCACGCCGACAGCCGTCTGCGGCAGTGGCAGTTGCGCCCGGTCGCCAGTCGCCGGCAGCCAGCCGCGATTGACCAGCACGTGGGTATCGCTGCCCTCGAGCCGTAGCGGCATGATGACATGAAAACCGGCGCGTCCCTGGTGAACCTTGTTATCGAGAAACACAGCCTGATCCGCCAGCCAGGCCCCGGTTGCAGTGACGGGGTGAAATTCCAGCGCCGGCGGAAAATTCAGAATCTCGGCGCCGAGATCGATCGGCGGCGCTTTTGCCAGCGCATCGTAGCGGCTGGCCAGGGCTTCCTTTTCATGCGCTCTCCCGACTTGCCATACCCCCAGTGCCGCCGTCAGTGCCATCGCCGCGAATGCCGCCAGCGTCGGCAACAACTTCATCAGATTCGCCACGTCCTTATTCCCGCTTGGCCGGCATTGGCTGGCCTGCCTGGGATGGGCTAAACTGCGAGCCTGACTTGTGCCGGGGGATGGTTGTGCGCATTGCCGTTGTCGTGTTGTTGGTATTGATCCTGATCAGTCTGGGTTCGGCCCTGTTCTTCCTGCTCGCCGACCGTTCAGGTTCCAATCGTACCGCACGCGCGCTCACAGGTCGGGTCGGTCTGTCGCTCCTGCTGTTCGTCGCGCTGATGGGGGCGCATTATTTCGGCCTGATCGGCGAACGTCTGTAATTCCGTTTCGAATTAGAACCGATACTTTGTCGACTTCGCCTTGCCGTGCAGTAGCACTGTCTTCGGCTCGTCTTCGCGTCTCGTTTCTAATGCGAACCGGAATAATGGGTACACGGGAAAAAGTGCCGCGGGGCGGCGCTTTCGGTTTTACTGCGGATCGACTTCAGTCTGAGTATTACAACCAATAAACGACGATAAACAGGAACAGCCAGACCACGTCGACGAAGTGCCAATACCAGGCGACGGCCTCGAAGGCGAAATGGTGGTCGGGCTTGAAGTGACCGGCCATCACCCGGAACAGCATGACGATCAGCATGGTGGCGCCGATGGTTACGTGCAGGCCATGGAATCCGGTCAACATGTAAAACGTCGTGCCATACACGCCGGTCGACAGCTTCAGGTTCATCTCCTGATAGGCGTGCGAGTATTCATAAACCTGCAACGACAGGAAGACCAAGCCCAGCAGGATGGTCAAGGCCAGCCCCAGCTTGAGTTGGCCGCGGTTGTCCTTGAGCAGCCCCCAGTGCGCCCAGGTCAGGGTGACCCCTGAAGTCAGCAACAGCAGGGTATTGATGGCGGGAATGCCCCAGGCCGCCATCGGCGTAAACGCGTCCTTGAAGCCAGGGCCGGCGGATGGCCAGGTCGCCTTGAAATCGGGCCACAACAGCTGCTGCTCAACGCTGCCCAGATCGGGTATCGAGAGGGTGCGGACATACAACAAGGCGCCGAAGAATGCCGCAAAGAACATGACTTCGGAGAAGATGAACCAGCTCATCGCCCAGCGGAACGAAACGTCGACCCGCTTGTTGTAGGCGCCGCCTTCCGATTCGCCGATGACAACGCCGAACCAGCCTTTCATCATGATGACCAGAACGATGAAACCGGCAAGGACCATCAGCGGGCCGGCGCCGATATGGTTGACCCACATCGCCGCGCCCGATCCCATCAGCAGCAACGCGAGAGAGCCGACCAAGGGCCAACGCGATGGGCCCGGTACGTAGTAATAGGTTTCCTGCGACATCGTCATCTCCCTATCAGATTGTGATTGCGTGGTTTGCGATGATTATCCGCACCACGAAGATCAGTATGAATACAAACAGCGCACCGCCAATCAGACCGCCAACCACAACCTGGACAGGCGTGATATTCACCGTGGACGCCTCGTGGTCGCTGCGCTTGCGTACGCCGAAGAACGCCCAGAAAACCGTTCCTATTATCGCCAGAAAGCTGGCTTGCCTGGCTGCCGGCGCTTGCTTCCTCATGCCCCGCCCCGCAAGGCCGGAGACGCAGCGGCATGGTTACCCTCGACTTCAAAGAACGTATAGGACAGGGTAATCGTTCCAACGTCGCGCGGCAGCGCAGGGTCGATGACGAATATCACCGGCATCTGACGCCGCTCCCCCGCTGCCAGCGTTTGCTTGTTGAAGCAGAAACACTCCAGCTTCTTGAAATACTCCGCCACGAGCTTCGGGCCATAACTCGGGATCGCCTGCCCGGTCACCGGCACGTCGCGGGTGTTGACCACCTCATAGACAACCTGCGTCACCGCACCGGGATGAACCGCCACCTGCGACTGCATCGGACGAAACTGCCACGGCATGCCGTGCACATTGGCATCGAACTCGATGTTGACCGTCCGGCTGGCATCCACCTGGCTATTGGCCGGCAGGTCGGTCAGCCCGATCTGGTTCTGGCCGGTCAGCGCGCAGAAGACCGAATAGAACGGCACCAAGGCGTAGCCGAAGCCGAACATCAGCGTCGAAAACAGCGCCAGCTTGGCAAACAACTTGCGATTATCCGTGATCCCGAGTTTCATTTGAGCTTCATTTGACTGATACCCAGCCGCCCAGGATGGAGCCGATGAACAGCGCCAGCGCCACCGATGCCAGCAACAGGCCGGTCAGCCGAGTGCGTCTGGCGGGTGAATTATTCGGCGATTGACCAGGAATGTCCATTGACACGCCTACTTCACGGTTGGCTGTGTTTCCCACGAGTGGTAAGGCGCCGGCGACGGCAGCTCCCACTCCAGTCCTTCGGCGCCGTCCCACGGTTTGGCGGGCGCCTTGGGGCCACTCCTGATGCAGGTGATGACGTTGTATAGGAACAGCAACTGGGACAGCCCGAACCCAAATGCACCGATGGTCGAAATCTGGTTGAACTCGCTGAATTGCAGCGCATAGTCGGGAATGCGGCGCGGCATGCCGGCGAGGCCGAGGAAATGCTGGACGAAGAATGTCAAATTGAAGAACACCAGCGACAGCCAGAAATGCACCTTGCCCAGCGTCTCGTTATACATGTGGCCGGTCCATTTCGGCAGCCAGTAATAGGTCGCCGAGAATGCCGAAAACAGCGCGCCGGCCACCATGGTGTAGTGGAAATGCGCGACCACATAGTAGGTGTCCTGCATCTGCACATCCACCGGCGCCATCGCCAGCACCAGACCCGAGAAGCCGCCCATGGTGAACAGAAAAATGAAGCCCAGCGAAAACAGCATCGGCGTCTCGAAACTCAGTGAGCCGCGCCACATGGTGGCAATCCAGTTGAACACTTTCACGCCGGTCGGAATGGCGATCAGCATGGTCGCGTACATGAAGAACAGCTGGCCGCCGACCGGCATGCCCACGGTATACATGTGGTGTGCCCAGACGAAGAAGGACAGGATGGCGATCGAGGCGGTCGCATAGACCATCGAGGCATAGCCGAACAGCGGCTTGCGCGAGAAGGCCGATACCACCTGCGACACCACGCCGAAACCGGGAATCACCACGATGTACACTTCCGGGTGACCGAAGAACCAGAACACGTGCTGGAACAGCACCGGGTCGCCGCCGCCAGCCGCATTGAAGAAGCTTGTTCCGAAGTGCCGGTCGGTCAGGATCATGGTCACCGCGCCGGCGAGCACCGGCATCACGGCTATGATCAGGAAGGCGGTGATCAACCAGGTCCACACGAACAGCGGCATCTTCATCAGCGTCATGCCCGGCGCGCGCAGATTGAGGATGGTGGTGATGATGTTGATCGAACCCATGATCGACGACATGCCGAGTATATGTACGGCGAAGATGGTCATATCCATGCCCATGCCTTGCTGCACGCTCAGGGGGGCATACAGGGTCCAGCCGGCGGCGGCGGCGCCACCCGGCACGAACAGGGATACCACCAGCAGCGTGGCGGCGGGCGGCAACAACCAGAAACTCCAGTTGTTCATGCGGCCAAAGGCCATGTCGGAGGCGCCGATTTGCATCGGGATCATCCAGTTGGCGAATCCGACAAAGGCCGGCATGATCGCGCCGAACACCATGATCAGGCCGTGCAGCGTGGTCATCTGGTTGAAGCGTTCCGGCTCGAGAATCTGCAAGCCTGGCTGGAACAGTTCGGAACGTATCGTCAGCGCCATCATCCCGCCGACCAGGAACATGGCAAAGCTGAACCAAAGGTACAGGGTCCCGATGTCCTTGTGGTTGGTCGTCGTTACCCAGCGCATCAGCCCACTGGGTGGATGCCCGTGAGCATGTGTGTCCGCGTGTCCTGGTACCGTTGCTTCCATCGTATTCTCCTGTTCGATTCTTGATTGACTACGCGTACGTCCGGCTACTTGCGCGCCGCCTTGATCTCACTCGGCTGGACCAGCTCACCGGTCTTGTTGCCCCAGGCGTTGCGCTCGAAAGTAACCACTGCCGCCAGGTCGGCGTCGGAAAGCTGTTTGCCGAACGCGGCCATCGCGGTCCCGGCCTTGCCATTGATCACGATTTCCATATGCCCGGCCTTCGGTCCGGTGGCGATCTTGGATCCATCCAGTGCCGGAAATACCGGCGGTAATCCTTTGCCGGTGGGCAGGTGGCAGGCCACGCAGTTCTGCATATATACGGCTTCGCCCCGGCTGACGAGCTCAGGCAGGGTCCACACCTTGTTGGGATCGGCGGCCGAGGCGGCCATCTTCTTTTGCTGTTCGGCGACCCAGGCGGTGTATTTTTCCTGGGACACCACTTCGACGACGACCGGCATGTAGGCGTGATCCTTGCCGCACAGTTCGGCGCACTGACCACGGAAGATTCCTTCGCGGTCGGCCCGGAACGAGGTGTCGCGGATGAAACCGGGAACGGCATCCTGCTTGACCGCGAAGGCCGGCACAAACCAGGAATGGATCACGTCGTTGGCGGTCGTCAGAACGCGTATCTTCTTGCCGACCGGCACCACCACCGGATTGTCCACTTCCTGTAGGTAGTGTTCGCCCTTGGGGGCGGTGTTATGGATCTGTTCATTGGGCGTGGCCAGGACGCTCATGAACCTGATGCCCTCGCCCTCGCCCTTCAGATAATCGTAGCCCCACTTCCACTGATAGCCGGTGGCCTTGATGGTGATTTCGGCATTGCTGCTGTCGCGCATTTGGAGCAGCGTCTTGGTCACCGGCCAGGTCATCAGCAACAGAATGACGGTCGGAATTATCGTCCACAAGATCTCCACCTTGGTGCTCTCGTGGAAGGTGGCGGGGGCTCTTCCGGATGACTTGCGGTGCTTGAACACCGAATAGAACATGACGCTGAAAACGATAACGAAGATGACTGCACAGATGTACATCATCCCCATGTGCAGATCATAGACATCGCGCGCCAGCTTGGTTGCCGGTTCCTGAAAGTTCAGTTTGTACTCAGCCTGTGCCCATCCCGAAACCGTCGCCAATACGAGAAGCCCCGCCGGCCGAAGCATGTTTCCCCACCTTGCTTGCTTGGTCATATTGTGTAACTCCGAATTGATAAGCTATCCCACACCAATCTCATGGTTTCAACCAAGACTAGTTATATTTATTCAAATAGATGAGGGAGAAGTATTTAACTGCTGAGTTATTCTAACGTCAAATATATTTTCGGCGCAAGTTTAACTGAAACAAATCAACGACAGGGGTTCGGTCC
>Ga0172379_10002907_pt1 | contig 28677 bp, 31 predicted proteins | sample GrowelOW334metaG_FD_119756 | JGI IMG/M metagenome (GOLD analysis project Ga0172379, IMG submission 119756) | Groundwater microbial communities from an aquifer near a municipal landfill in Southern Ontario, Canada - Groundwater well OW334 metaG | ecosystem: Environmental > Aquatic > Deep...
ATGAAGGTAAAAGAGAAAATATCAGGTTGTTTTATGAGTAGAGAAGGTGGAAGGATTTTTATGAGTATCTACTCCTATATTTTGACCGCCAAAAAGAATGGACTCAATAGTATGAACGCACTTATTGATGCCGTAAATGGAAATCCATTTTTGCCAGCTGTTGCTGTAAAATCTGTTACTTTTTAGGGGTTGGTGAGTGGTTACGGCAATTCTTAATCTTTCCGCTACCCAAGTTAACACACTAACAAATATTCAGCTGGAAACATTGACAGACGCACAAGTCAAAGCGTTATCCGATGCGAAGCTCTTGACCAATCTTAGTACAGATCATGTCCTCGCCCTTGCCGACTATATCAACTATATTCCTACTGATGTTGTCGATAATCTTACTCAAGCCCAAGTGGATAGTCTCTCGTATACGCAACTTCACACCTTGACAAAAGATCAAGTAGTTGCATTAAAAGCTGTCAATGTTGTGTTGGATTTTTCAAATCCTCTCTTTAATATCCAAGAAGATGCAGGAAATGTTAATCTTAATTTGATGAGTTCGATTGATACAACCACCATTTCCATTACCGAAATCCCAAGCTCCTCAATGGGTGCATTTGTAAAATCAGATGGAACCACAGCTCTCAAAGTGGGGGATACATTAACGCCGACAGAATTAAAAGGGCTTGAGTTTAAAACAGCTCAAGATGCCAATGGAACTGCAACATTGAAATACACCGAAGATGGTGTCGCAAATAACGTTGTTGTCAATATTGCGGCAGTCAATGATGCACCAGTGGTTAACGTGGCAACCTATTCTGCCCTACAAGCTACCAATGCAGCGGTAATCTACGATGCAAGTGATTTGGTGCACCAGTCTGGCGGAAGTAAATATATCGGAACTGATGTTGAAACTTCTTATTCATCCCTTGGTATTGCTCTCACCTCGATTGATACAACAAAAGGAAAATGGTATAGTTCTTCTGACTCTTATTATTATGGGAATTCTTATGCGACTTGGACAGAAATTACTAATGTTTCGAATACCCATGCGCTGCTGATTAATAGCTACAGCACTCTAAAATGCATCCCTGCCGATGGAGTCAATGGAGATGTTAAGTTTAGTTACCATGTATGGGATGGAAGCAATAGTGCTACCAATCTCAGTTATGTTGATATCAGTGCAACTGGCGCAACGGGTGGAAGTACCGCTTACAGTACTGGTACTGCTACTCAGGATATTGTACTTCCAAAAGGAAGTAACGTCATCGACACCATCGTCGATAATCAACACTCTCTTCAACTAGTAGGTTCCGTCAATATGGATTTAAGCAAGTTATCCTACGATCACAACTTATTAAAAATCGATGCAAAAGATGATGGAACCACCCCTGATACGATCACATTGACAGCTCAAAAGGTACTCGATTTCGGGGTAAACAACACCATAATCTTGGATATCGACAGCAAAGATACGCTAAATCTATCTGGATGGACGCAAGGTGCGACGACGAATGGATATGTCGCTTGGACGCAAGCGGTTAACGATGTTACTGCTACATTAAACGTACATACGGCAGTCATTTAATCCCATAGAGATTACTTTCCCTTGTTCCCACTCTCCGCGTGGGAGCAAGAGACGCGTTAGTAAGCTACTCTTTTTTCTCATTTTCAAGCTTTTTAATTCGTAAATGTTGTGAATAACTAAGTGCCAATAGGCAAAGTATAGCAAAGTCGTTGAGATGGTTATTTATAAATTCAGTCACGTTTAAACTCCTATGATTATAATTTCAAGTAGGGGGAACGGCTTACGCCATTCCTTTTAAAAGACTGAGTATCGTGAGTATTGCGATTGTGACTCGCAGTACCCATTCTATCGCGTCCCTTGTCTCCTTTTTCATTTGGAAACTCCTTACTTGATTTGCTACTTACCCTTGGGTTTTCGCATCCTAATTATAGCTAAAACCTTTTCTTCTTAATAGACTATCCCACTCCCGCCGCCATTCGCCGCATGAAATACCATAGAATTATTCTTCCTCGCATAAAATCGGATTAATAAATTTTGCACTGTCGGCTCAATGGAGGGTTTAAACCATCCGTTGTTACTAATAGCGATGAGATAGCGTGCATCGGGGGTATACAATTCTTCTCGTGTTGCTTCATAACAGATAGCATTACGAAATTTAACCCCTTTGATGATGAAATCGGTTGGTTTTTCCGCTGTCACAAAATCAGATCCTCCTCCAAAAATCGTACGATTTACCCATCCTTTTAGAAAAGATGGTAGAGGAACATACTCCCCAAAAGGGACGAGTATCGTTTTTTTAGCGAGAGTTACACGACCATGATCGAACAAATAAGAGACATTGTAATTGAGGTTATCTTCATCATAGAGCGTTCCTGTGAGAATGGCTATGGAGTTGGATCGCTCTTGTAAAGCTTTTATTAACATAGGATTGTGATTCATATAGAGGGTAAAAGCTGCTTCTGGGAGGACGACGAGATCATATTGTTGAGCGATGGCATCATCAATGAGCGCAAGATTGGTGTTGATAGTATCTTCAAGCGCAACGGCTTGCCATTTTAAATCTTGGGGAATATCAGTAGAAATGAGTTTGATTTTTAAGGGGGGCATGGGCGGTGGTGTATGGGAAAGTTGTACTGTTAGGGGAAGTAATAGTAATGGGAACACTTTTTTCCACTTTGAAAACGATGCGGTAGACGCTAAAATTGCTAGAACAAGGGCAAACTGCCATTTATCAAAGCCAATATAGCTCTCAACGAAAATAAGCTCTGGCTGCATCCAGTTGAAATCCATTGGCCACACAAAGGTGAGAGCAAAGAGGAAGAGGGCGCGCAACCAAGGACGGTGCGTGAGGGCAAGAACTCCATAGTATAGGGCGTAAACGAAGCCAAATCCGAGTGCTACGAGCAGTTGAGCCCATCCAAGTCCGTAATATTGAAAACTATATCCAATCCAATAGCACCACAAAAGTCCGATCCAAAAACCAGCAATAGGTAATGATACTTTGGGAGAGTGGAGAAGTCCATAGAGTGCACCAAGGGCAAGAAGGGTATTGAGGAGTTTGAAGGTGATATGAAAGTGCTCGAAATAAATAAAGGCACTAAAGCTAAGGGCGATCATTAAGGGGAGGGTAAGCCGTTGGAAAACGGTGGTTGCGTCTATTTTCATAGGCGAATTATAACGATGTTAATCTCTTTGTGAGTATAATGCGATACTTTTTTTCCGAAGGATTTCAATGGAAATTTTAACACAACTTCTCCCCTTTGTCTTTTTGATCGCGATTATGTATTTCGTGATTATTCGTCCACAACAACAACAAGCAAAAAAACATGCCGAAATGCTTGCTTCTTTGGCTAAGGGAGACAGAATTGTCACCAATGGTGGTTTGATTGTTGAGATCAAAAAAGTGGAAGAGGGCTTTTTCGCTATAAAATTCAATAATGATGCAGAAGGGCGCTTGGTAAAAGATGCCGTTGCTAGAAAGTACGAGGATGAAGCTTAATTTTCGCCTCGTTTTACTTATCATTGCGACACTGTTTGGAATCATTTTTTCACTCCCCTCTCTAACGCAAAGTTCTACGGGGGCAAAAGTAACTCTTGGTTTGGATTTGCAAGGGGGCTTGCATATGCTTCTTGGGGTCAAAACCGAAGAGGCTGTTACTTCTCAGCTCAAATCAGTTGCGTCAGGAATTGCCCGTTTTACAGAACATAACGATATGATTATTGATGGTCTCAACGCCGATGATGGAGCAGTAACATTTGAACTTCTCGATCAAGATGATGCAATGGTGTTGGATGGTTACCTCAAAAAAATAGAGGGAACCGTTGTCAAAGCATCTGCTGGAAATTACACTATTAGTATGACCCCGACAGCGGTTGAAAAACTGAAAGTACAAGCTGTCGATCAGGCAATCGAGACAATTCGTAACCGACTCGATCAGTTCGGATTGGCAGAGCCTACCGTAGCGAAGCAGGGTGTGGATAAAATCTTGGTAGAGCTTCCAGGGATTAAAACACAAGAAGAAGAGCAGCGTGCACGTGAGTTGATTTCTCGTGCTGCAAAGCTTGAAATGATGGCAATCGATGAAGATCGTGCAATTCGTGTCAAAGAGTTGAGTGAAGAGGAAGCATCAGGATTTGGAGATAAAATTCTCCTTGATGCTCTTGCGCCTGAGATGAAACATTTGGTTCGTGAAATTCCTATTTTGGATGGAACAATGCTCACCGATGCACAAGTAGGGTATGATCAAAATAATAATCCTGTGATTAATTTCACCCTCAACTCCGAAGGGGCACAGATTTTCGGTGATTTCACGGCTAAAAGTGTTGGTAAACGGCTTGCCATTGTTCTTGATGGGAAAGTCTATTCGGCTCCTGTTATTAATGAACGTATAGGAGGAGGTTCGGGTCAAATCAGCGGTAATTATACAACCGCTGAGGCGAACGACCTTGCGATTGCATTGCGCTCTGGTGCATTACTCGCCCCTATTTATATGATGGAAAAACGCTCTGTAGGGCCAAGTTTGGGTGCGGACAGTATCCGTGCTTCTCTTCTTGCCCTCGTGAGCGGGTTTGCATTGGTTATTGTATTTATGATGTTTTATTATGGACTGGCAGGGGTTATTGCAAACCTTGCGGTTGTCATCAATCTTTTCATTATTTTGGCAATGATGTCACTTCTTGGGGCAACACTGACCTTACCGGGGATGGCAGGTATCGTCTTGCACATCGGGCTTGCGGTGGATGCGAATATTATTATTAATGAACGTATCCGTGAGGGGATCCGAGCAGGTGTCCCTATTCGCCGCGCTATTGCCGAAGGGTACCAAAAAGCAATGCGTGCCATTTTGGACTCAAATGTCACCCAATTGTTGGCGTGTACGATTCTTTATGTTTACGGGACGGGTGCTATCAAAGGATTTGCAGTCACACTCAGTATGGGTCTTTTGGCTTCTATGTTGACCGCTATTGTCGGATCGTATGGACTTTATCAGTTCTTTATGGTGCGTATCGAAAAAAGTAAGAACTACACCTTATGGTTTGGTATGACAAGAAAGGTGGCGTAACTATGGAACTCTTTAAAGAAGACAAAGTTTATAATTTTCTCGGAAAGGGGAAAATCTTTTTCTTTGCATCGTTTGTCCTTTTCTTCCTTTCGATTGCGATTATAGCCGTGAAGGGATTCTCATTCGGAATTGATTTTACGGGTGGGACGGTCGTTCAGGTTAAATATACTCAAATAGCTCCTATTGATAAAATACGGGAGAGTTTGAAAACAAATAAGCTGTTTGAACACGCTAGTGTCACGGAGTTTGGTTCACCTCAAGAGATTATTATCAAAACTCCTGCCTCAACGGTTGGATTGAGTAACGATATTGGGGATACAACCAAAGAGATCCTCAAAGGGACGGGGGATTTTGAGATTCGCCGTGTCGATATGGTGGGTCCAAAAGTAGGTGATGAATTACGTGTCAAAGGGTTGACGGCATTTTTGCTGACCCTCCTTGCGATTATGGCAACCGTAACATTTCGCTATGAGTGGCGTTTTGCCCTTGCCGCGATTATTGCGATTGTTCATGATATCGTTATCACTTTTGGATTTGTCTCCTATTTCGAGGTCGATTTTAACATCGAAAGTGTTGCGGCATTGTTGATGATCTTGGGCTACTCTATTCATGATACCATTATCGTCTATGATCGTGTTCGTGAGCATATCGAGGAGTCTAAAAATACTGATTTTGTCATGATTATTAATGAAGCGGTATCGCGTACCCAATCGCGTACGACGCTTACCTCATTGACGGTCTTTTTAGTCGTTCTCACCCTCTTTATTTTCGGTGGCGATATTATGATGGGCTTTAGTTTCCCTATGCTTATCGGTGTTATCGTTGGAACCTACAGCTCTATCTTTGTTGCGGCACAATTGGTCGTATGGACAGGATTTAGTGTCGCAGGTTATCGTCATAAATTGGCAGAAAAAGTAAAAATTCGAGCTGAAAAAGATAAGATGCGTGCTCAGTTTGAGCAAGGCATCGTTTAAATTTCTTGGCTAGGGGGTTGTATCCCCTTGCTCTTTTTATCGAAAAATCTTCACAAACACAGACCTTCTGTATCTTTGCTATAATGTCACAACCACCGAACAAAGTGAACCGTCATGCAAAAACTCCCCATCGGCATCCAAACCTTTAGCGAAATACGAGAAGATGATTATATTTATATCGATAAAACTGATATAGCCTATAACCTTATAAACAGTTACAAATATGTCTTCCTCTCTCGCCCCCGACGATTCGGAAAGAGCCTATTCTTAGATACGTTGCGCAATATCTTTGAGGGGAAAAAAGAGTATTTCAAGGGTTTGGCTATCGAAGATAAATGGAATTGGGAAGTGAGCTATCCTGTGATTTTAATCTCTTTTGCAAGTGGGAAGATTGAAAGTAGAGCGAATTTGGATAAAAAAATCATTGAAGTTGTACAAGAGAATGAAAAGAAGTTAGGGTTACAATGCAGTGATGTAGAAAATGTCTCAGGATGTTTTCGTGAACTTATTATCAAAGCCTACGAAAAATACAACCAAAAAGTGGTCATCCTTATAGACGAATACGATAAACCCATCCTTGATAACATCGAAGATCCCGAAGTTGCGAAAAAAGTACGCGATGGACTGGTGAACTTCTACAGCGTCATAAAAGGGTCAGATGAATTCTTGCGCTTTGCATTTCTAACAGGGGTGAGTAAGTTTACCAAGACCTCTATTTTTAGTGGGTTGAATAATATAGAAGATATTTCTCTAAGCGCTAAATTTGGAAATATTTGTGGATATTCTCAAAACGATATAGAAACCTCTTTTACTCCCTACTTAGAAGGTGTGGATAGGCAAAAACTCAAAAATTGGTATAACGGTTACAACTTTTTGGGTAGTCAAATGTATAACCCTTTTGATGTTTTACTCTTTATACGCAATGGGTTTGAATACAAAAACTACTGGTTTGAAACAGGCACCCCTACCTTTTTAATGAAACTCATCGCCAAAAACAACTACTTTCTACCGAGTTTAGCAAATCTAAGAGTGGATGAAAGACTTCTCAATAGCTTTGACATCGAAAACCTTGATTTGGAAGTGGTACTTTATCAGAGCGGATATTTGACGATCGATAAAATGGAAGTTGATGAAGAGTTAGAGACGATAGAGTATCTTCTTAAAATTCCTAATAAAGAGGTAAAATTATCGCTAAACCAGTACATAATAGCGGAGTTTTATAAAGACAAAACGCCGGTTAAAAAAGATGTTTATAGAGCATTGAGAGATAAAAATCCAGATGCTTTCAAAGAGTCTCTAATCTCCATCTTCGCCTCCATCCCCTATAACCACTACACCAAAAACAGTATCCAAATCTATGAAGGGTTTTATGCCAGCGTGATTTATGTCTATCTCCAATCCTTAGGACTCACTATCATCGGTGAAGATGTGACGAACCAAGGGCGTATTGATCTAACTATTATTATGGATCAGGCTATTTATATATTAGAGTTCAAAATAGAGGGTAAAGGAAATGCCCTTGTTCAAATAAAAGAAAACAACTATGCTACCAAGTATCTTAACCACAACAAAGATATTTATCTCATCGGGATAGAGTTTGATACGAAAGAGAAAAACATAAGTGGGTTTGAGTGGGAGAAAATTAAGACCTGACCCGTATTTTCGTATTTTTTGAAATTTATATGATATACTTTGGATATACATGAGCGGAGGTGTTTTATGACAGCAATGATTTCAAAGTGGGGGAATTCACAAGGTTTGAGAGTTTCCAAGGAGATACTCCAAAGTTTGCATCTTGTTATTGGCGACAGGGTTGATGTTCGGGTGGAAGAGGATAAAATCATCATAAAATCAATTAAAAACGCCAGAGTGAAATATAACCTTGATCTATTGGTAGCCAAAATACCAAAAGAGTACTGTGCCATCGAAGAGATTTCTACGTCTATGGGGCGTGAGGAATGGTAGAAAAATATATTCCTCAAAGAGGGGATTTGGTTGTGCTCACTTTTGATCCGCAAGCAGGACATGAGCAACAAGGGCGCAGACCAGCACTGATAATCAGCAATACACTTTTTAATCAACGTGTTGGCTTGGCAATCGCCTGTCCTATCACCAATACAGATAGAAATTTCCCTTTTCATGTGAATGTTCAAAATGAAAATCTAAGCGGATTTGTAATGACGGAGCAAGTAAAATCGATTGATTATCGCGCTAGAAATGTAAAATTTGTAGCTAAAATAAATGAAGAAGTTTTAGATCACGTTTTGGGATTGGTCGAAAGTATTATTTTTTGAGATTCTGGGTAGTCTGCCCTCTTTATCCTTAATTATGATTGTTCGTATCGGACATCGTAAAGAAGTTTATTAACATTTAACGCCTGACTCCTATTTTATTGACTTATTTTATCTTTTTGGATACAATCACTTCATTAACTCGCTGCTCATCTTCTTGGTGAGTGTAGCCTCCCCTCGAAAGAGGGGTTAAGTCATAAAACTATACAAATGACTTTTCTAAACTTTCAAATACATTTTTATCAAGGTTTCCTGTTTTGTAAGCCAGCCTTTTAGCATCTATAGTTTTTACTTGACTTAGTATCGCACTATTTTGTTTTTCTTTAAAATCAATAATGCAATGAAATTTATCCTCTTTGATTTTTGACGTCAAAGGAATAGCCAAAAAAGTGTTTTTATTTATTTTTCTAAAAATCACTACGGGTCTTAGAAAATTCTCCCCTTTCCCATATACTTCATAACCAATATTTTGTCCAATAGATACAAACCAAATCTCCCCTTGTCGAAAATGTATACGATTTTTATTTTTATGAATCTCTTTTTTTATAGCATTCCAACTGTCAAAGTTTATTATCTCTTCCACTTTTTATCCCTTTTTTTGTGAGACTAAACTACTGTTTCGGTCGGAAATTATAGCATATTACCATAATAGGGTCTGATCCCATTATTATTTTATCACGGACAATATCTAACAATTTCTTTTTAATTTCCATAATTCACACCTCTCGCTTAAGGGACATCATGTCCTTTTAATGGGTTATTTGACAAATAACGGAACACTTTGTCCAAATAACAGCTAATTTCATGCTAAATGGACACTCTTTTCTTTAAGAATAATAATGTAAATGATGAAAAAGCATCGAAAAAATGACAATTTGACCTATAATTGCTTGAATTGATGCTTATAAATGGACAGTTTGCATGTTCCTTTAATAATTACTATTCAGTGTTTTTGTGCTACAGTGTTCCTTGAATAAATAGTTATATCAAAAAGGAGTATCTTTGAACAAAATCTTAATACTAATCTTATTAATTCTATTTTCTGGTTGTGCAACAAAAAACAAAGCATTTTTTAATATTAATGCAGGTGATTCAAAAGCATCAGTTATTGATAAACTAGGTTATCCAGAAGATAGACAATTTAATGGAAAACATGAGGCTATTCAGTACTGTACAACTGGAACAAGTTTTGGAGTAAGTACATTTGATGTTGTTTGGCTTTATGATGGAAAAGTCACCGGAGTAAATTCGTACAATCTTCATGGTGCTGGAATGTGTTCTGGTCATTTTGAAAGTGTTAAGTGGGAAGATGCTCCAAACCAAACAATCGAAGTTAGACAGAGATAATATATAACACACTCCCCTATGATTGAATCTCCACTTTTAAGATGTAAAAAACAAAAAAATATAACGGTTAACTTTAATAGGAGAATTTGTATTGCGTAATCATTTTTATAAATACACAGATATAAAAACAGCAAAAGCTATTTTAGAAAATCAAAGTTTGCGGTTTTCATCACCTTTACAGTTTAATGATCCTTTTGACACTCAAAATGAAATATTAACAAACTTTAATATGAACGAATTTCCAAGAGTGACTATGTCTGTAATTGAAGAGTATATTAAAAATGATTATCCACTTCCAAATCCACCCAATGACTTTGGAAAAACAATTCTTTTTTTGAGGGAAGGTACTAAGTCTCATGGCTACAAAAAGGATAAAATTGAAGGAATAATTCTACCATTACTTACGTATTTACGAGATGAACTCCAGAATGAAATCGAAAAACTTAATTCATCATGGAATGATTCATTAAAAGAATCAAGAGTTTTTTGTATGACAGAAGATAATGATAATCTTTTAATGTGGGCTCATTATGCAGAAAATCATACAGGTGCTGTTTTTCAATTAGCAACTTTAGCTGAAGACGATAATATGTTGTCTGCTGCTCGTAAAGTAGAATATAAAACAAAACTGATTGCTTTTTGTTCTCTAGAAGATCTCATCAAGCGGGTACTGTTTGATATTGAAGTTGATTTTTCAAATTTAAAATACAGTTCTCATTCGCATCAGAAATCAGAACATTGGTCTTATGAAAAAGAATGGCGAGTTGTGGATATGTGTCATTATAATCACAAGAAAGAACTTTACGTGGATCATAAGTTTGTGCCCAATCAACTACAAAATATATTCTTTGGTTGTAAAACAAAGCCAGAAGATATTGAGTTTCTCAGTAAAATAGCCAGAACAATCAATCCAACTATCGGTATATATCAATCGAAGAAAAGACCTCTCGAGTATGCTCTTGATTTCGAAAAAATATAACAAAGCCTCGGAGACAATAAATTACATGAAGGTGATTTATTGTATCAAGTCAGGTCGTTAGATTACTAAAAAAAAGGAAATGTTTTGTCACCAACTAACACACAGGTCAGGCGTTAAATATTAATACTAAAAACTGTAATAGACTCACTACAAATGGAAGGCTTGAAGAAAAAGGGGAACTGTCGATGTATGAAATAGCCGAACGTTTTGAGATGGAAGGGAGGGGACTTTTACAAAATAGGGTTCTGCCCCCATATTTTAGCAGTTTATTTTTCGGGTAGAATCGTAGACGAACTTAGAAAGTTTAAAAGAAGTATTCCCAATGAGCAATCAAGGATTTATTAAAAGGGCTTGTTTATGGATAAAATAAAAGAGTTGCATCATACAGTTGACTATAATTCCTTTTTGGTAGAGATCAAAAATCAAATAAAGATTTCGCAGCAAAAAGCATTTAGTGCTATCAATCAAGAGATGATAATGCTTTATTCTCATATTGGTGCTATGATTGAACAAAAACAAAAAGAGCTTGGTTGGGGTGCAAAGGTTATCGATAAATTGAGTCAAGATATTTTGCGTGAGTTTCCGAATATGAGCGGATTTTCAACGAGAAATCTCAAAAGAATGGTAAGGTTTTTTAAAGAGTATAAAGATGATTTTGAAAAAGTGCCACTGACGGTGGCACAAATTCCTTGGACTCATAATATTATCTTGATAGAAAAAATAAAAGATAAAAAATTGCGATATTGGTATATACAAAAAATCCTTGAAAATGGCTGGAGCAAGGACGTTTTAACGCTTATGATTAAAAGTGAAGTCCACAAACGAGAAGGAAGTCTCGTTTCTAATTTTAAAAATATTTTGCCTCCGCTTGAGAGTGATTTGGTGCAGCAATCGTTTAAAGATCCGTATCGATTTGCTTTTTTACCATTTGAAGCTTCGATGTTTTGTCGTCGTTGAGCTTAAAAAAGGGAAATTTAAACCTGAATATTCGGGACAAGTGAATTTTTATTGCAGTGTTGTTGATGGTGTTTTAGCTCAAAAAGAGGATAAACCTACTATAGGATTGATACTTTGCCAAGAAAAAAATGAGATCGTTGCAGAGTATTCGTTGCGAAATATGTCGCAACCTATTGGAATATCAGAATATCAACTGACTGAAATTTTACCAAAAGAGTTCGAGTCTTGTTTACCAACGATAGAGATGATAGAAAATGAACTAAAGAGTAATTTGGAAGAGTTGGACTAAACGGAAAGTTGCTGATTTAATCGTGCACTTATCGTAAATGAGATAGAATCACCCACAACTATATAAATATTTTAGGGTCACAAAAGATGAATTATTCCCCCTCGACTATCGAAGCAAAATGGCAAAAATTTTGGGCTGAAAACAAAAGTTTTGAGCCAAGTGAAGATTTCACGAAAGAAAAAAAATACATTCTCAGTATGTTCCCTTTCCCAAGTGGACGGCTGCATATGGGGCATGTGAGAAACTACACCCTTAGCGATACATTCGCCCGTTATTACCGTCAACAAGGTTTTAATGTTCTTCACCCTATTGGTTTTGATAGTTTTGGTATGCCTGCTGAAAATGCGGCGATCAAAAATGGGTCTCATCCCAAGGGTTGGACGTACGATAATATTGATTATATGAAAAAAGAGTTCGCATCTTTGGGTTTTTCTTTTTCAAAAGAGCGAGAATTGGCTACGAGTGATGAACTGTATACGAAGTTTGAGCAGGGCTTTATCATTGATATGTATGAAAAAGGGCTCCTTTATCGCAAAAAAGGGATGCTTAATTGGTGTCCTCATGATTTGACCGTTTTGGCGAATGAGCAAGTGGTGGATGGATGTTGCTGGAGATGTGATACTCCTATTGTCAAAAAAGATATGAATCAGTATTATTTTAAGATTACCCAATATGCGGATGAGCTTTTGGATGACTTACACAAACTTGAGGGTGGCTGGCCCAAACAAGTGCTTACAATGCAAGAAAACTGGATCGGAAAATCGAACGGTTTGGCGTTTGATCTGTTTTTTGATGAAGCTAGCAGATTGAAACTTGCCTCAAATTTTGATCGTTTTGATGTCTTCACAACGCGCCCTGATACGATTTATGGAGTTTCGTATACGGCGTTAGCCCCTGAACATCCTATTGTTTCTTATATGATGGATAATGCTTTATTGAGCGATGACGTTGTTTCTCAAATCAAAGAGATGAAAAACAGTTCCTCTATTGATCGACAAAAAGAGAAAAGCGGAGTTCCGCTAGGGCTTGAAGTACTTCATCCTCTCACGGGTGCAAAAGTTCCGGTATGGGTTGCCAATTTTGTCCTGATGGATTACGGCAGCGGTGCAGTGATGGCGGTTCCTGCTCACGACGATAGAGATTTTGATTTTGCCAAGAAGTACGATTTACCCATTCATGCGGTTATTAAACCTTTAAGTGGTGAATTGGATACGAGTAAAGCGTATACGGAAGTTGGGGTACTGTTTAATTCGCAACAATTTGATGGAATTAACTCAAAAGAGGCTCAATCTAAAGTAATAGAGTATTTTGAGTCTGAAAAAATCGGACAAAAAACGACCAATTATAAACTCAAAGATTGGGGTGTATCACGTCAACGTTATTGGGGTGCTCCTATTCCTTTCGTCCATTGTGATGATTGTGGTTTGGTGATGGAGAAAAAAGAGAATCTTCCGATTGCGCTTCCTCATGATATTGAGATCACGGGAGAGGGGAATCCTCTCGAAAAACATCCGACGTGGAAACATTGTCAATGTCCACAATGTGGAAAAGAGGCGATTCGTGAAACCGATACAATGGATACATTTGTCGAATCGAGCTGGTATTTCTTGCGCTTTTGTGCATCACCAAAAAATTGGGAGAGTGAAGCGTTTTCTCAAGAGCAAATTAAATACTGGATGCACCCTAAAGGGCATGAAGGTGTCGATCATTACATCGGCGGAATTGAACACGCTATTTTACATTTGCTTTATGCGCGATTTTTTACCAAGGTATTTCGAGATTTGGGATACATCGAGTTTGATGAGCCGTTTGAAAAACTGTTGACGCAGGGGATGGTTCTCAAAGATGGGGCAAAGATGTCTAAATCCAAAGGCAATACCGTTGACCCCGATGCTATTATTGAAAAATATGGTGCAGATACGGCACGTCTCTTTATCCTCTTCGCTGCTCCTCCTACCCAAGAGTTAGAGTGGAATGATAGTGCGGTTGAAGGGGCATTTCGGTTTTTGAAGCGTTTTGCTGATAGAGCGCAGTATGTGAACAAAAGTAATACTCTACAACGTATCAATCACGCTAATCTCTCAAAAGAAGAGAAGCATGCCCGTAAAAAAGTATATGAAGCACTTAAACGTGCGCAAGACGTGTATGTTGAGCGTTATACCTTTAATACAATGATCGCAGGGTGCATGGAGGCGATGAATGCGTTGGGTGAGCAAAACAATCGTGAGGTGTGGAGTGAGGGATATTGGATTTTAGCTTCAATTTTAGAGCCTATTATTCCCCATTTGTGTTGGGAACTTTCACATACCCTTTTTGGCGGGAAGAATTTGGGTGTCCAAGTCGTATGTGACGAAGTTTTTGAGGTTGATACGCTGACTCTTGGGGTTTCGATCAATGGGAAAAATCGCGCTTCTATTGAAGTGGGAGTCAATGAAACTCAAGAAACAATTATCGACATGGCTAAAGCCTCCGTTGAAAAATGGATAGAGGGAAAAGAAATTCTAAAAGCAATCGTTGTTGCTGGCAAATTGGTCAATTTGGTCATTAAGGGATAGGGGTGAAGTTACTTCTTGTTTTTATACTTCTTGTAACGATGAGTGGATGCGGTTATGCTCCTGCATCCCATTATGCAAAGATTGTTGTTGGTAAGAGTGTGAGTACAGAAGTAGTGATACGAGCGGAAGATCCTCAGAATACGGTTATTATCAAAGATGCGGTCGATATGGCGATAATTACAAAATTTCGGACGGCATTGGTCAGTAAAGGGACAGCAAATACACATTTGAAGTTTCAGATTTCTTCGGTCTCTTTTACCCCTTTGCGGTATGATATGAATGGGTATGTTGTTACGTATCGTACTACGGTTGCCATGAGTATTGAGCGAACGTCAGCGGTCGATAAAGGGAATTATAATGTTTCGGGTGTCTATGATTTTAATATTGAGCCTAATGCTATTATTTCGGATCAAGCTCGCTTTGATGCTATCCGCTTTGCTTCACAAAAATGCGTTGATGCGTTTAGTGCACAAGTAGCATCTCAAGGTAGAAAATCTCTTAAGGAGTAGATAGTGACGATTAATCAAATTGTACGAAATACAATAGAACGGTTAAAAATAGAGGGAAAATCTTGGACTCCTGATCTGTATGCAGAGGCATTTTGCGCGGAAGCTAAAAAAGCTGGTATTGTTATGGAAGAGTGTAAAGGGGTAGATCGTTTTTTATCGCTACTTGATAAAAAAACGCAAGAAGAACTCAAGCAATATCGTGTTCGAACGACAGCAGAATTGCTCCGTTTTTTGATTTCAAAACTTGGTCGAATGAATCCTAATGAAGCATCAATGATGGTAGATTTGTTCATATCACTTGTCCGAGCAATGGCACAGAGTATTGATATTCTTCATAATCCAGAAGCGTCAGCATTGGCAAAAAAAACCATCGCTATACTCGAAGGGCAGGGGGGAAAAACTCAACTTGAACTTCTAAAGCAAGCGTGGGAGAACTTTGCCAGCATCTATGACGATGAATTTTTGATGAAACTTTCTCCATACGGACAAATAGATCGATTTAATTTGAAAAAAACGGTGGAAGGGTTAACACCCTTATCGGCACCATCCTCCAAAAATGATTTTACAAAATTTTCTTCTTTATTGATGCTAGGGCTTTCTCCCTCTATCGCTCCCCAAATGAATGACAAATTAATGGCTTTGACGCAAAAGGTACAGGGTGATCCTGAATTTATTTTGGACACAACTTTTGAGCGCGAGATAAAAATAGCAATTTCGATGCGGATTGCTTTGGATAAAAAAAATGTTAATGATATGCTTAAGGTTCTCGATACGCTACTGGGTAAACTCTCCGTGCAGCTGATTGATTTGATTGAGAGAAGCGATATTTCCAGTAGTGAGATTAAAGAGATTCGAAAAGATCTTGAAGGATTAGGGGATGAAAATACAGGAGATTTCAAAGTAGCCCATAAAAAATTATATACTATTGCTACAACACTTGAAGAGAAAGTCGAGGTTCTTAGCAAGGATTTGAAAGCGCATAATGATAAAGTGATGAAAATGGGAAGTCGTATTGCAACGCTTGAAGAGGAATTGGCAGAAGCTACTCAGGCATCGCGTGAAGATTTTTTAACCAAGCTCTATAACAAACGGGCATTAGAAGAATTTATGGCACAAAAAGAGGCTGATTATGAACGATATGGTCGTAATTATTGCATTGTGATGTTCGATCTGGATTATTTTAAAAAAGTGAATGATACGTACGGGCATGAGGCAGGGGATGCAGTACTAAGAGCCTTTGCCCAAATACTCAAGAGAGAAGGACGTACCAATGATATTATTGGTCGCTTCGGTGGAGAAGAGTTTGTGGCACTTTTAGGGGATACGAATATGGAAGGGGCACGAAATTTTGCCAATAAAGTACGTGAACATATCCAAGATGCGAGACTTATGTACCAAGATACACGGATACAGCTTAGTGTTAGCGCGGGTCTAGCACCTAGGGATATGTATCCATCTCTTGGCAGTACAATGGTGGGGGCGGATGAAAAATTGTATGATGCGAAGAAAAAAGGGCGTAATCGCGTCGAGCCATCATGAATTTAGAACTTTTTCTCTCTTCAAAACCACTCTTTTATGATGTGATTGATCTTGAGCGTTTTCCGAATGCTTTTGATAAAATTGAGCACTATTTTGAGCTTCCCAAAATAATTCACCTTGTCGGAACGAATGGTAAGGGGTCCACGGGACGATTCCTAGCTACAGCATTGCATCGTGCAGGAAAAAAGACAGGACACTACACCTCTCCCCATATCCTGAGATTCAATGAGCGAATTTGGATCGATGGGTGCGATATTTCGGAGGCAAAGCTCGAAGATGCCCATCAAAAGCTTTACTCTCTATTGCCAAAAGATATTGCCGAGTCACTTAGTTATTTTGAGTATACGACACTCCTTGCCCTCGTGGCGTATGAGGGGTGTGAATATGTTGTCCTCGAAGCTGGGTTGGGGGGAGAATTTGACGCAACCAATGTTTTTGATAAAGTATTGACTATCTTTACCCCCATTGATTTTGATCATCGTGCTTTTTTGGGGGATACGATTGCCTCCATTGCGGGGACGAAATTGCGCAGTATGCAAACAAAAGCATTGATGGGCAAACAGACTTATATGGAAACGAAAATCATCGCACGTCAGATTGCGACCCAAAAGAGTTGTGCGTTGTTGTGTATTGATGGAATGACTACCGAAGCAATCAAAGAGAACGCCTCAACCCTTGCTCTCAAAAATAACCTTAGTGATTATTTGCGTGATAATTTGGAACTTGCAATGGCGGCTTTTGAGATTTTGGGATATGAGGCTACGACAGAACTTTTCGATCAAGAGGCTCTTTTTGGGCGACTCACCAAAATACGAGAGAATATTACCCTTGACGTAGGACATAATGCTCTTGCGGCAAAAGCAATCGCCGAAGCGTTTACGGGGCAAAAAATAACGCTTATTTATAACACCTACGCCGATAAAGAGTATCGAGAAATTTTGGCACTTTTATCGCCGATCGTTGAGAAAGTTGAAATTATTGAGGTGAATGAAGCTCGGATAGTAGAGAGAAATTTGCTTGAATCGGTGCTTCTTGAATTGGGAATAGCGTATAGTATGTTTGAAGTTTTGGATGATAATAGAGAGTATTTAGTTTTTGGCAGCTTTAGTGTGGCGGAAGAATTTTTAAAGAGGATGAAGAATAGCTAATGTCCCAACCAAAATTTTATGAATATTTAAAAAACAACCCGAAAAAACGGTGTGATATTATCCTATGTGAAGATGTCAAAGAAGCCAGTGAACTTTCCGATGTGGCAACATTTTTGGAAATAGAGACACTTGTATTTCCCGATTTTAGAGCATCGTATATGGATGATTTACGCCCCTTTAGTGAAGAGTTATTTGCCCTTTTTGCTGCATTAAGATCGTATTACAGTGCCAAGAAAAAGCCGCTGATTATTGCCCCTCTTAAAACACTCCTTTATCCTCTCCCACATGCTTCATTACTTCAAAGTATGAGTATTGAGTTCGCGTCACGTTTGGATTTGAAACACTTAAAAGAGACACTGCACCGTTGGGGGTATACCTTTGTGGATATGGTGGAGATGGAGGGGGAAATTTCTCATCGGGGTGATATTCTCGATATTTTTATCCCTAATACTCCTAATCCCTATCGTATCAGCCTCTTTGATGATGAGGTTGAAGAGATTAAGATGTTCGATGTTGAGACACAGCGAACGGACAAGGAAGAACTTGCTTCTATTGAGGTTACGAGTGCTTTTTTCTCTCTGAGTGAGGAACAGGGAGGAGTGTTTGATAAGGCGATCTTAAATGCTAAGAGTGATAGTTTTGTCAAAGATATGGCATCGCTGGGCTTTTGGGTATTAGGGGATGAGGGGGCTGATTTTACCCTTGGTAAATCGTTGATGCGTCTTCATGAGATGAAAAGCGCTCTCGATGAATCGTACGGCATGGATTTTCCTGTTATCCCTCGGTGCCATTTGGAAGTGGCAGTGCTTCCTGATGCGGTGCGTTATCAATCCCTTATCGCCCCCAATTTTCAAACGCTTCGAAGTGTCCATAAAAATAAAAAATTCACTTTGATTGCCGCGAGTGAAACACAGCTCAAAGCCGCAGGGATCTTTGAACTCAGTGGGATGAGCGTCAAAACTTTGGGAATCGTCCTTAATCTTATCAGTGCCGATGAGGTGATTATTTCTCTAAACCGCCATGAGAAGAAACGGCGTCGTCGTAAAACGTCGATATTGCTCGATGATCTCAAAGTGGGCGATTACGTTGTTCACGAAGAGTACGGTGTGGGAATTTTTGTCGGGATTGAGCAAGCGGAAATTCTTGGTGGTATCAAAGACCTTGTCGTAATCAAATATATGGGGGATGATAAACTTCTTCTTCCTGTTGAAAATCTTGATACGATTGATCGTTATATCGCCTCGGGTTCTCTCCCCGTTCTTGATCGTTTAGGTAAGGGAAGTTTTGGAAAACTCAAAGAGTCGGTTAAAACACGCCTCTTTGAAATAGCCTCAGAAATTGTCGGAATTGCCGCGAGTCGTGCCCTTATCAAAGCGCACGTTATGCGTAGCGATGCAGGGGAGTTAAAACGGTTCCAAGAAGCTTCAGGGTTTGAGTATACTGTGGATCAAAGCAGTGCGATTGCTTCTATTGTGAATGATATTGGCTCGGGTCACATTATGGATAAGCTCCTCAGTGGTGATGTCGGATTTGGAAAAACGGAAGTGGCGATGAATGCTATTTTTGTGGCGGCGCGTGGGGGGTATCAATCGCTCCTCGTTGTCCCCACGACACTTCTTAGCTCTCAGCATTTCAAATCCTTGCAAGAGCGCTTTAAAGATTTTGGGATTCGTGTTGCGAAGCTTGATCGTTTTGTGAGTGCCAAAGAGAAAACGGCGACTCTTAAAGCCCTCTCTAGCGGTGAGCTTGATTGTGTTGTCGGAACCCACGCTCTCTTTGGGGTGAGCTGTGCGAAGCTGGGGCTTGTTATCATCGACGAAGAGCATAAATTTGGGGTGAAGCAAAAAGAGAAACTCAAATCGCTCTATGAAAACGTCCATCTTCTCTCTATGAGTGCGACCCCCATTCCTCGAAGTTTGAACCAAGCGATGAGTTCGATTAAGACGATGTGTGAACTTCTGACCCCTCCGAGTGAGCGATTGGGGGTGCGAACGTTTGTTAAAAATTACGATGAGAAGCTTATCAAAGAGGTGATTTTACGCGAACTACGACGTGGTGGGCAACTTTTTTATGTTCATAACTCCATTGATTCGATGATACTCAAATCGGGAGAGCTCAAAGCGATTCTCCCCGATTTGCGGATTTTAATTTTGCACTCTCAAATCAGTGCGGCAAAAACGGAAGAGGAATTGGCGAAGTTTGCCAATCGAGAGTATGATCTTCTCCTTGCAACCTCCATCATAGAGTCTGGGATTCACATGCCTACGGTAAATACGATGATTATTGACGGGGCAGATCGGTTTGGTATGGCGGATTTGCATCAGTTGCGTGGTCGTGTCGGGCGTGGACATATTGAGGGGTATGCGTACTTTATCGTAGAGGATAAAGATCATCTTACCGAAGAGGCGAAAAAACGGTTGGTTGCTCTTGAATCCAACTCATTCTTAGGAAGTGGATCGATGCTTGCCTATCACGATCTCGAAATCCGTGGCGGTGGAAATCTCGTAGGGGATGCCCAAAGCGGTCATATCAAAAATATCGGCTATTCTCTGTATCTACGAATGTTGGAAGATGCGATCAAAATTCTCACGAATCAGACAACAACGATCAAAGCAAAAGTAGATATTAAGCTCACGGTGAGCGCCTTTATCAGTGATGAAGTGGTACGAGAAGATAGGCTTCGTCTGGAACTTTATCGCCGTCTTAGTCACTGTGAAAATTCAAGTGAGATTTATGAAATTTTAGAAGAGGTAGAAGATCGTTTCGGAAAACCCGATATTCCGACAAAGCAGTTTTTCGAGATTATGGTAATGAAATTGTTGTGTATCGAAAAGAAGATCAAAACGGTGAGCAACTATAACCAAAATATCGGTATCGAATATATGAACGGTTCCAAAGAGAGTTTGCAGAGTAAGAGCAAAGACGATGATGATTTGATTGCGACCGTATTGAACTATCTTCGTAAGAGTAAGAATTAATATCAGTGCTATTGTATTCTTATAATCCTCGAAGAGTATAATGCCAATAACAAAACTTTAAAGGGGTGGTGGTGGATAAAAATATAACAATGGAACTGTTAGGTGAAGCAAAGAAAGCGCATATCAAATGGACACAACGTGCAAAGTTGTTGATTGAAGGGTTGCCGATTGATGAGTCTGCCATACCACTTAGCAGTACTGATTGTGCTTTTGGAATGTGGTTTTATGGCGAAGGTCAAAAATTAAATGCACTAGGAAATATGGGATGCTTGGGCGATATAGAGAAAGCGCATTTTATTCTTCATGATCAATATATGAAAATTTTTAAAATCTATTTTGCGAATACGGAACGTTCTTTTTTCTCTAAAATTTTTAGTTCAAAAAAGAAAATATCGGAACAAGAAAAAGAGATGGCAAAAGAGTATTTTGTAAAACTTCAGGCAGCTTCCGATGAAGTGTTAGACGTAATTGGAAAGCTTGAACGGCGTTTGTATGCCATTCCTCAAACTTCATTTGACGCTGTTTAGTATTCAATATAAAAAGCCACTTGACTTAAGTATAATAAAAAATTAGTATAATACTATAACTTCGTAAAAAGGAAAAATCATGGAAAAAGCCGCTATATTGGAACACTTGGGTGCAGCAAAAAAGGCGCATCTTAAATGGGTTCAACGTGCTAAGTTATTGATTGAAGGATTGCCGATTGATGAAGGTGCTATACCTTTGGGTAGTACTGATTGTAAATTTGGACAGTGGTTTTATGGTGAGGGTCAACAATTAAATGCCTTGGGAAATATGGGATGTTTGACCGACATTGAAAAAGCACACTCGGTATTACACGATCAATATCTCAAAATTTTCAAAATCTATTTTTCAGATGATCACCGTTCTTTTTTCTCTAAAATTTTCAATACAAAGAAAAAAATATCAGCACAAGATCATGCGGAAGCAGAACTGTGGTTTGCTAAACTTCAGGCAACTTCCGAAGAGCTATTGGGATATATTGGTAAAATTGAGCGTCGTTTGTATGCTATACCTCAGAGTTCGTTTGACGTTAGCGAAACTGGAATTTAGGTAGAGACGGTTGAGCTTTTGTCCATTTTATGATTCCCAAACATGTCATTCTTGCGGATGGATGGATTTACCCTATGCACAGCAATTGAAGCAAAAAGGTGAACTTTTACATACTCTTTTAGACCCTTTTGAGCCACAACTGTGGTTAAGACCAACTCCCAGTTCGATTAAGGGATTTCGCAATAAAGCAAAAATGGTTGCAACACCGAGTTTAGAGGGGGTCGTATTGGGACTCTCGGATGAGGTGAGTTTGATAGAGTGTCCTTTGTACGATGAGAGTATGCAGCGTGTTTTGAACCAAACTCAAGCTTGGCTGAGAAATTTGGGGATCAAGGGGTACGATGTCAAAAAGCAAAAAGGGGAACTTAAATACGTTTTATTGACGCATAGTAAGTTTGATAACTCCATGATGTTGCGTTTTGTTCTCCGTTCTCATGGGGTTGTCTCTCGACTTCAAAACGCTCTTCCTGATTTGATTGCTCTATCACCTGAGCTCAAAGTAATTACCGTTAATATTCAACCTATTCACATGGCGATTTTGGAAGGGGATGCGGAGCTATTTTTGACTGATGAGACGAGATTGGAAGAGAGACTTAATGGTATTCCTCTCTTTATTCGCCCCAAAAGTTTTTTTCAAACCAATACGGATGTTGCGGCTAAACTCTACAAAACGGCGAGCGAATGGGTCAACGAGAGTGACCCAAAAATAATATGGGATCTTTTTTGCGGTGTTGGTGGATTTGCCCTTCATTGTGCAACACCGCAGCGCTCTATTGTGGGAATCGAGATTGAGAGCGAAGCGATTGCGTGCGCTAAAATATCCGCCGAGCGTATTGGTTTTGAGAATTTACAATTTCAAGCATTGGATGCGATGAGCTTTACCGCAGAAGCCGAAGGTATTGCAGATGTGATCATTGTCAATCCACCGCGACGTGGATTAGGTGAACAGCTGTGTAAGTGGCTGGAGAAGGTTGCCCCATCACGAATACTCTATTCAAGTTGTAATGCACAAACTCTTGCCCGTGATTTAGAATTTTTACACGGTTATAGCGTTAAGAGAGTGCAATTATTCGATATGTTTCCCCATACCGCCCATTATGAAACGTTAATAGAATTGGTACAAAAGAACTAAAAGGTTATTGTAAATACCGTTCCTTGTCCAATTTGTGAATCAACCACAATCCCAAGATGATATTTATGACAAATCATCTGGATAATATTTAAACCAATTCCAAACCCCCCATTCGTCTCATCAAAACGGGTATATCGGTTAAAAATCTGGCTTATTGCCTCTTTTGGTATACCAATTCCCGTATCTCGTATACTCAGTGAAATGGCAGTAAGGGTAATCGTAATTTCTCCCGATGGCTTATTGTATTTGATTGCATTGGATAAAAGATTGTCGATAAGCCGAATCATATTTTCACGATCAATCTTACAAATGGCATCCGTTATATCGGTATGGATTATGATCTTTTTTGCTTCAGCGATAGGGTTGAAATACTCAATTCTTTCTTGAAGAAGTTCACGTATATCAAGCTCAAGATCGTAATGATTGATGTGGTCGTGCATCAATAAAAAAGTCAGGTCGTTATAAAGATTGGAAATAGTTCGCGATGCAACTGAAATCCTATTGATATGTTTACGTTGCTTGGGGGCTAATGAATCTTGGTTTAGCTGTTCAATACTCATAGTAATGACAGAAAGGGGTGTATTAAGCTCATGCGTTGTATCACGGATAAATCGGTCAAGCTTATTGATTGCGTCACGTATGGGGTACATAAACAGTTTTCCCAGCACATAAATGACGGTTGATAAAAAGAAAATGGAAAAAAGCAAAAAGAGATAAATGCTTTTGCGGGTTTGTTTGAGTTGAGAATCGATACTATTGGCTTGTATGACAAGATAATGAATTTCTTTCAAATATTCAAGGTCAATAGTTTCAATGTAAAAAAAATGGCTTTGATATTCAAAATATCCCATAGAGAAGGGAAAGGTAGAATCGGGAGAAGAGGTGTAGACGATTTCTTTATTTTTATTCAAAAAGGTGATCTTAAATCGTGGATCACGGCTAAGATTTTCCTTGAGCTCATTCATATCTTTGGCATCAAAAATTCGATCATGCAAGTTTCCAGCATAGTAGAGCATCGAATCACGGCGTAAGTCACTAAAAATATTTTTTTGATAGTAGTAATACATTGTTGAGATGATTAAAAGAAAAATGGTATTAAGAACGATAAAGAGGGATACAAATCGAATAAGTGATTTTTTTTCAGGAGAGTACAATCTGATACCCTTGCCCACGAATATTGGAAATGGTCTCTTTACCAAGATGTTTGCGTAAATTTTTGATGTGAGTCCGTAAACTCTCTTCACTGGCTTCTTCATCGAAATCCCATGCCGATTCAATAAACGTTTGGGAGCTGATAATTTGATTAGAATGAGTTAAAAGAATTTTAAGAATCTTTGCCTCTTTACGTGGTAGGATGATTTCACCTCCCTTTGTATAAAGTTTTCCAAGCTTGGAATCAAAATGAATCTCTTTGGTAATGGGAATGGGTTTATCGGTGCCAAGTGGAGAGGATCGTTTCAGTAATGCTTGAATACGTAATCCTAATTCTTTGAGCTCAAACGGTTTTTTGAGGTAATCATCACAACCTGCTTCGTATGCGGTAGAGAGATCGTCGATAGAATTGAGAGACGTGATAAAAATAGCAGGGGACTTTTTATGATGTTGGCGAAGTTCTCTCAATACATCAAATCCGTTATGATAGGGAACTTTGACATCGAACAAGAATAGATCAAAGGTTCTTTCATAGCCATAATCCATGGCAGCATCTCCATCATAAACACACGTAACGCTGTATCCTTTTTCACTTAAATATTCTTCGAGGATAGAAGAGAGGGTAAAATCGTCTTCAAGTAACAGTATTTTTTGCATAGTGATCTCTTTTAATCTGTATAAAGTTTACCAAAACGGTCAATATGGGTCAAATAAAGGCGCAAATCAAATTCGAGCTGATAGTAATGAGGTTCAATGTGAGTACAAAGGCTATAAAAAGATTTATTGTGTTCTTTTTCTTTGAGATGGGCAAGCTCATGGGTGACAATCATTCGCAAAAAGGGTTCAGGAACTTTTTTGAAGAGATGAGAGATCCGAATTTCATTTTTTGCCTTTAGTTTCCCCCCTTGGACACGAGAGATGAAAGTATGGGTTCCAAGCGCTGAGTGTAGATCACGAATTTTGGTATCATAGAGCACTTTGGAGAGTGGGGATGAATTGCGAAGATGACTATTTTTAAGATCTATCACATAGTCGTAGAGCGTTTTATCGCTGAGATAGGGGTGTGTTTTTGGATACTTCTTTAGAAGATGTTCTCCAAGAATATTGTTCGTGATGAGGCTTTGAACCTGATCACGCGTCTCTTGGCTATAGTTGGTCAAATATTTAAGCGGTTGCATACGCAATTATAGTATAGTTTAGTTACATCCCTCTCGATTTTTTAACCATTTCATCGGAAGCTCCTTCAGTTTACAGCCACTTTCTCTTTCAAGACAGAGCTTGCAGTAAATTTAGGAACTGTAGTCGCTGGTTTGCTGTAGGTTTTATCAGTTCCAGGAACTTTTCCCTCTTTAGCTGCTTGCAAGGCAGTTTTAAATGATCCAAACCCTTGGAGGGCTACCTCTTCTTTGTTGGATAGTGCTTCTGTAATCGCTGTGACTACCGCTTTAATAGCTTCATCCGCTTGTGTTTTAGAAGAATATGTACCACATTGTTGAACTAGTTCCACAAATTGAGCTTTATTCATGATTGACATCCTTATGTGTTGTGTAAATTAGAGTGCAATTATACCACGTACGCGGTGTTAGAGAGAATTTGTATGGCATTTTGACATATAAAAAATTGGTTTAAAATCATAGTACGAAAAGTGCGGCTAAAATTATCGGATTTGTTTATGAAATATAGGGGTTTTGGAGCTTTAAAACTAAGTTATAGTATAGTTGCAATTAATGCAAACGCCAGAGGTTTATCATGCAAAATCCACGAATTGGCGATTTGGTCGCAAAGATAAAAGAGCTTGAACTGGAGTTGGAAGCAGAGCTTCACGAAGAGTATGAAAAATTTACGTGTGAAATTACGAAAAAACGAGAAGAGCTTCTTTCATCGTATCGTCACGATCGTGAAAATATTTTTAGCTATATTTTTAGATCCCCGATTTTACATATTGTGAGTGTTCCCATTATTTGGATCGTTTTATTACCTGCCATCGTATTAGACGTATTTGTTTCTATCTATCAGTGGAGCTGTTTTCCTATTTATAAAATTGATAAAGTAAAGCGAAGTGATTATATTGTTATTGATCGTCATCGACTTCATTATTTGAATCTGATTGAGAAATTCAATTGCCTTTATTGCAGTTATTTTAACGGTTTGATGGGATATATTAGTGAAATTGCCGCACGTACAGAACAATATTGGTGCCCGATTCGTCATGCGTCGAGACTTAAATCAATACACGGTAACTATAAACATTTTTTTGATTATGGGGATAGTGAGAATTTTCGCGAAGGATTGAACGATTTGAGAAAAAAGTTAAATGAGGAGAAAAAGTGAAAATAGCGTTTATAGGGGATATTGTTGGTCGTCCAGGACGGGTAATGATTAAAGAACATCTGATGAAATTGCGTCGTGAACATGAAATAGATTTTGTCATCGCCAACTATGAAAATGCCTCACATGGATTTGGAATCACACCGAAAAATGCAAATGAGCTTCTCAATATGGGAATTGATGTAATGAGTGGCGGTAACCATACGTGGGACAAAAAGGAAATTTTGCCACTCTTGGAGACTCCTCAATTTTTGCGCCCCCATAATTATCCGCAAGGAGTTGTGGGGACAGGGTGTCGTGTATTTGAGGTAAAGGGTGAAAAGCTTGCTGTCTTGAATCTCATGGGTCATTATGGGATGCCGTATACGGATAATGTTTTTCGATGTGCACGTGATACGGTATCGCAGTTAAAAGAGGAGGGGATAGAACACATCTTTATCGATTTTCATGCGGAAGCTTCCAGTGAGAAGCGTGGGATGCTGATGCTTTTACAAGGTCAGGTCAGCGGACTTATCGGAACTCACACCCATGTTGGCAGTGATGATTTTCAGATTGCTAAGGGGACAGCGTATCTTACTGATATGGGGTTAAGTGGCTGTCGGGACAATGTGATCGGAATGGAGCAAAAAGTGCCATTGGAACGATTCCTCACAGGGGTATCGGGACGGTTTGAAGTTCCTGAGAAATGCAAAAAGATTCTTCAAATTGCTATTATGACATTGGAAGAGGGGAAATGTACCGAAGCATTCAAGCTCAAAATTTTCGATGATAGCAGAGTGATGCGTACGGATGCGTGGATTGAACAATAAATGGAGCTTCATAATTCGTTGGATCTTTTTAGAGCGTTAGAACGGCTCAACCTCCTCGAAAATTCTCCACCAATGTGGTGGCCAGCATACGGAACATTTGAAGTTGTAGTGGGGGCGATACTCACTCAAAATACACAGTGGTCTCGTGTCGAAATATCGTTAGATAATCTTCGGGAGCGTAAACTTTTAACTCCAGAATTGCTTTCTCAATGTGATCGTGAAGTATTGATGGAGTTGATCCGTCCCAGTGGTCTTTTTAAAACCAAAGCCCAAACCCTTATCCGTCTCTCTCAAGCTATTTGCGATGAATTTGGCGATTTTGAAAGCTTCTTTCTCACTGTTGATCGTGATTGGATATTATCCCAAAAGGGGATAGGTCCTGAAACGGCTGATTCGATTCTCTGTTATGCCTGCAAGCGTCCTGTAATGGTTGTCGATGCGTATACGGCACGATTACTGCGAGAATTTGGATATGGATTTGAATGTTATAATGATTTGCAAGAGTGGTGTGAGTACGGATTGCGAGAAATGAATAATGATTCTGAATTAGCTACTTTTTTCGCACACTTTCATGGGATGATTGTCGAGTATGTCAAACAGAATGCAAACGGTAAAGCGGTTATACTTTCACTCTTATTAGATAAATTACAAGGAGAATAAAAATGCGTTATTTCATTTTTTCGATAGTGGCTATGGCTCTTTTGGGTGGATGTTCAGCCAAGGAGTTTAATGATGGTATAAATGATGGGGTTAGCGATGTTACAAGAGTTATTCAGGGAAAAAACTAGTCAAAGAGGATTTTAAAAGACCTCTTTGACCCGTCCAACTTCGCCACTCATAAGTCTCACTTTGATACCGTGAGGATGCTTGGGTGAGGAGGTTAGAATATCACGAACAATCCCCTCTGTAAGAGAGCCAGTAGACTGATCTTGTTTAAGAACAATAGTGACTCGCTTGCCAGATTGAATATTTTTACGTTCAGTTCCATTCATATTAATCTCTTAGATTGAGCCATGAAGGGGGGTTGTCAAAAGACAATTCACTTTCGTGCCAGTCGCTTTTTTCGCCATGGCGTGCATGAAGCTTGCCATCAACAAGGTGATATTGTAGTCCAGTTACATTACTGGTCAGTTTTTTGCCTTGTGCAAGGGCTTCTAAAACGGCTTCTCTGCTTTCCATAGTGGTGTATCCTTGAAATTGGTTCTTTAAAATACTTATTAGCGTCTTGTGTGGAATGGTTTAGAATGAAGAAAGTGGGAGTGTTGTGAACTAAGAAATAATAGATCGGGCAGAAGACCTGCCCGAGAAGAGAACTTACAGTGCTGTAACGTTTTCTGCTTGAGGACCTTTTTCACCTTGACCAACAGTATAAGATACTTTTTGACCTTCTTCAAGTGAAACACGACCATAACCTGTACGGTTAATTTGACGAAAGTGAACAAACAAATCTTTGTCTCCGTTATCTTGTTGGATAAATCCAAAACCTTTTTCGCCATTGAACCATTTTACTGTTCCGTTGATTACATCTGCCATAGTA